>Ga0209986_10000053_pt1 | contig 94526 bp, 77 predicted proteins | sample BlataG_FD_183168 | JGI IMG/M metagenome (GOLD analysis project Ga0209986, IMG submission 183168) | Deep subsurface microbial communities from Black Sea to uncover new lineages of life (NeLLi) - Black_00105 metaG (SPAdes) (version 2) | ecosystem: Environmental > Aquatic > Marine > Oceanic >...
CGAAAAAAAAAAGCCCCTGCCCGCAGCGGTGACACCCAGAGCCGCCGCTGAGGAGGGGGTGCGGCAGTCGCCGCCGCCTGTCCTATCCGCATCGGGTCCGCCTGCGGAAGAAACACGCGTGGTGGAGACACCCATCATTGAGAATCCCGTGGCGGAGCCATCCTCGGCTGCTGCCGCTGAGGGGGCCGGGGCCGCACCACTGCCCGACCCGCTGTCGGCCTGGAATCAGGCGGCCGCCGCGGTCGGTGGTATTGCCCAGGACTTCGCTGCCATGGCGACCGCCGCCGTCTGGGAGGGGAGTAGCCTGCGGATTGAACTGCCCGCCTCCGGGGCCTCGGCGGCAGCCTTCCTGAGCCGGCCTGAAATTGTCGGCCAGTTTCAGCAGGCAGTCACCGAACTCACCGGCCGTCCCTGCCGCTATGCTGTTTCCTGCCGTCCCGCCGAACCGGCTGCCTCGGCCGCGGCTGAGCGGCCTGGGGCGGTGTCTGAGGGTAAACGAGACGAACCGGCTGCCGACCGCGGCCCTGGCCGTGGGGTTTCGTCGGCAGCACTGCTACGGGAGACCATGGAGCACCCACTCATCAGCCATGCCCGGACTATTTTTGATGCTGCCATTCGCAAGGTCGAGCCTCCGCGGCGGCCGCCACCGCCGGCGGTGGCACCGACTGCCGATGCGGCTGACCCGCCCGCAGCTGAGCCGGAGGTGACCTGATGCCTGAGGTGACCTCGGCGATCGGCCGGCTGATCGAGGCTTTTGCCAGCCTGCCGAGCATCGGCCGCAAGAGTGCCGAACGGCTGGCCTACCATGTGCTGAAAATGCCCCATGACGATGCGATCGCTTTTGCCGAAAGCATCCGGGCGGTGAAGGAGAACCTGCGGCCCTGCCGCGTCTGCTTCAACCTGTCCGAGGCCGATCAATGCGAGATCTGCTCCGACAGCCGCCGCGACGGTAGTCTGCTCTGCGTGGTCGAGCAGGTGCGAGATTTGCTGGCCATCGAGCAGGCCGGCAGCTATCGCGGGCGGTACCACGTGCTGCAGGGAAGGCTTGCACCGCTGGAGGGTGTTGGACCGGAAAAGCTCTCGATCAATGCCCTCGTCAAGCGAATCGAACAGGGGGGAATCCGCGAGGTGATCATGGGCACCACGCCCAACGTCGAAGGGGATGGTACTGCCCTGGCGATCGCCTCACGGCTGGCGGGACTGCCAGTCCAGATCACCCGACTGGCCCGTGGCCTGACGGTGGGGGCCTCGCTGGAGCAGGCCAATCGCGACATGCTCGCCGACGCCATCGTTGGCCGCCAGCCGTTTTAGCCCGGCTGCACCACTGGCGACTGCCTGAGCCACCGTTTCTCGGGCTGTCGCAGGATGAGAATGGTATGCTTGGCAGCCAGCCAGATAGGGTATCTGGCGGTATCGGACAGTACCGAGAAACGGATGCGGTTCAATGTCGATGCGGATGTCCTTCGGGCAGGAAATGCGGATGGCGCAAAAGCAGGTGCTTGCGCCCCGCATGATCCAGTCGATGGAGATCCTCCAGTTGCCGCTCATGGCCCTCGAGGAACGGATCGAGCAGGAAATCCAGAACAACGAGACGCTGGAACTGGTCGAGCCCGAAGCCGATCCCGACGCTGGTGGCCAGGATGAGCCGGAACCCCCGGCGTCGCCCCAGACGACCGCCGAGCAGCCGTTGGTGGTCGATCAGGAACATGCCAATCAGGCTGACTTCGAGCGGTCGTATGACTGGTCGAATGAATACCCCGACATGGACGAGGATCGGCGGCGGCCCTCGGCCGGCCGCATTGACGAGGCCTCCGATCGCTACCTCGACGCCATGGCCAACATGGAGGACCGGCCCGAGACGCTCTTCAACCACCTTCACGATCAGCTGGCCAACTACGATCTCGCACCCGAGGTCGAGCAGGCCGCCGACAAGGTGATCTTCAACCTCGACGCCAATGGCTACCTGCCGATGCCGCTGGAAGAGCTGATCGATCCGCTACCGGCCGACGCCGCCGGCCAGCCGACGGTGGCCGATCCGGAGGCATTTCGAGTGGCCCAGCTGGCCGCCCTCGAGGAAGGTCTGGCGGTGGTGCAGAGCATGGACCCGCCCGGCGTCGGGGCCCGTGAGCTGAAGGAATGCCTGCTGCTCCAGCTCGACGGCAGTCAGCCGCACGCCGCTCAGTTGCGGCAGTTGATCCGTGACCATCTTGAAAACCTCGCCGCCAACCGGCTGCCTCTGATCGAGCGGAAGACGGGCCTGTCGATCGAGCAGATCGAAGCGTTGCGGGAGGCGCTGCACGGGCTGCAGCCGAAGCCGGGGGCGATCTTCAGCATGCCCTTCGTGCCGCCGGTCAAACCCGACGTCTATGTCGATCAGCAGCCCGACGGCAGTTGGAAGGTGCGGCTGGAGGAGATTGATCTGCCCAGCCTGCGGATCAGCCCGACCTACCGCGGCATGCTGCAGGCGGCCGATACCGCCCCCGAAACCCGCGAATACATCAAGCGGAAGATCAATTCGGCCCAGTGGCTGATCGAGGCGATCGAGCAGCGGCGGAGCACCCTGTTGAAGACGGCCCAGGCAATTGTCGATCATCAGACCCGGTTTTTCAGCGAGGGTCCCGAGGCGATCGAGCCGTTGAAGATGCAGCAGATCGCCGACCGGATCGGCATGCATGTCACCACCGTCAGCCGGGCGGTCGATGACAAGTGGCTGCAGACCCCGCGGGGGCTCTTTCCCCTGCGGCGGTTCTTCGTCGGTGGCACGGTCAGTGCCGACGGTGGCGAGGTGGCCTGGGATGCCGTTCGGATGAAGCTGCAGGAGATCGTCCAGGAAGAGCCCAAGGACAAGCCCTTCAGCGATGATGAACTGGTTGACGAGCTTGCCAAGCGGGGCATCACCGTCGCCCGTCGGACCGTGACCAAGTACCGGAAGGGCATGAATATTCCCAGTTCGCGTCAGCGACGGGACTGGAAGCTGACTCGCCAGCCCCAGCCGGTCGACGGCGTTGTTAAGGGGCCGGCCCCCCTGCCACCGACCTGACCCACTCGCTTCCCCCCAGCTCCTGCGGAACCGCCATGCGTTGCCCCTTCTGTCGCGTTGACAATGATCGGGTGATCGATTCCCGGGCCGGGGATGACGGGGCGAGCATCCGTCGCCGCCGCGAGTGCCTTGGCTGCCGGCGGCGGTTCACCACCTACGAGCGGGCCGAGCGGCAGTTTCTTTCGGTACTCAAGAAGGATGGTGAGCGGGAGCCCTTCGACCGAGACAAGCTCAAGCGGGGGCTGGCTAAGGCCTGCTGGAAGCGGCCGGTCACCGAGGAAGACATCGAGGGGATCATCGCGACACTCGAGACCGAACTCTACGGCGGCTTCGAGAGCGAGGTGCCCAGTGGTATTCTTGGTACCCGGCTGATGGAATTGCTGCGGGCTGTCGATCAGGTGGCTTACGTCCGCTTTGCCAGCGTCTATCGTGAGTTCAAGGACGTTCGGGACTTTGTCGAGGAACTTGAGCCGATCCTGGCCGAGGCCCGCCGCACGGCCGTCACCCCGGAGCAGCCGTAATAGCCCTGCTGTGGTTACAAGCTCAGCGGTGGTAATCCCCCCGGCTGCCGCCGGTCTTGGTCTCCAGCCGCACTGCTTCAATCGTCATGCCGCGGTCGAGCGACTTGGTCATGTCGTAGACCGTGAGAGCGGCGGCCGTCACCGCTGCCAGGGCCTCCATCTCGACACCGGTGCGGGCGGTCGCCCGGACGGTTGCCTCGATTGCCACAGCCGCGCTGCCCGACTCATCGGCATCGACCAGTTGCAAGGCGACATCGACCCCGTCCAGCGGTAGCGGGTGGCACAGCGGGATGATGTCGGCGGTTCGCTTGGCCGCCATGATGCCGGCCAGGCGGGCGGTGACGATCGGGTCACCCTTGGCCAACTGCCCTGCCCGGATGGCGGCCAGCGTGGCCGGCTGCATCGAAAGCCGGCCGCTGGCGGTCGCCGTCCGGAGTGTGATCGGCTTGCCGCCGACGTCAATCATCTGAATGGGGTGCAGGGATGCTTCCATGAGGGAGAGCATACGTCGGCTCGCGGACCCCGGGCAGCCCCTCCCGGGAAGCACACGGGGGCCGGTGTGCCTCGCTGGCACACCGGCCCCCGGCATGGAGTCGCTGGAAAGCCCGCCTCAGACGAGCTCTTTGCGTGAACCGATCAGCGTCCGCAGCCGTTCGGCCAGCAAGGCCACGTCAAAGGGCTTCTTGAAGCTCTCGTTAACGTGGGCCCGATCGACCGTGATCTGCGAGCCGTCGTCCGGCAGCAGGGCAATCACGATCGTATCGGCATACTCGGAGTTCCGCCGCAGATTCTGGCAAATCTGCTGGGCGTCGATCCGGCCGATGGCATAGTCGACGACGATGCAGTCGGGATGGAAGCTCTCGGCCTGGATGCCCGCCTCGAAGCCACTGGCGGCTACCTGGATCTTGAAAGACTGCTCAGCGGGCAGGTGCCGCTTCAGATTTTCGATCAGTAGCTGATCCTGCCCCACCATCAGCACCTTGGCCATTGCCTCGTCCTCGAGGTCGCCCAGCGGCATGCCGTGCTCCTTGAGGAACTTGATCAGATACTCCCGCGGAATGCGGCGATCCTGTGACCCGGGGATGCGATATCCCTTGAGCCTGCCCGAGTCGAACCATTTGCTGACGGTCCGCGGGGCAACCTTGCAGATCTTCGCGACCTGACCTGTTGTAAACACCTTCATTACATGGACTCCATTGGATCTTCGTGTCCGGACTCATCTTCGGCCAGCCCGCACTCGCGACGAGTGTCGAGACACGGCCCCCCCGACGCGGTGAACACCATCGGGAAGGCCGCGTCACCAGCTTCCGACGGGGCGGCTGTACGCAGTGGGGGCCGTGAGAAAGGCAGTCAGCCCGCCCGGCCGGTGGCCTTCCGGCCAACCGGTCTGGCGAATGCCGAGACCCGCAGGATCCCCCCCTGCGTCATGTGTTCCTTTGCCCCGGCTTGAACCAGGACACTCAGGAAACATGACCGTCCAAGAGGGTAGATCGAAAGATCACGTCGTGAGACTTGAGCCGTTCTTCCGGAAGAATCTGGTCACGCCGCTGATCACGCTGCTGCCGACCGTATCGAGGCCTCTTTCGACTCGAATCGGACCGCCACCCGCTTGGACACCCCGGACTCCTCCATGGTGACACCGTAGAGGGTTGTGGCGGTGGCCATCGTCTTCTTGGAATGGGTGACGACAATGAACTGGGTGGCGGAAAGAAAATCCCGCAGCACCCCGACGAAGCGGTCGACATTGGCCTCGTCGAGCGCCGCATCGACCTCATCGAGGACACAGAAGGGGCTGGGCCGCGACCGGAAGATGGCCAGCAGCAAGGCGACGCAGGTCATTGTCTTTTCGCCGCCCGACAGCAGCGAGATGTTGCGGGGCTCTTTGCCGGGGGGGCGGGCGACGATTTCGACCGTTGTCTCCAGCAGGTCCATGTCGGGATCGAGCACGATGTCCGCCTGGCCGCCCCCGAAAAGCCGTTCGAACAGCTCGCGGAACTCCCCGCGGACCCGCTCAATGGTGTCGCCGAGCAGTCGCCGGCTCTCCGCGTCGATCCGCTCGATCAGCGTTTCGACCGCCTGCTTGGCCTCGGTCACGTCAGCCAGTTGCCCCTCCAGTTCGGCCAGCCGGCCGGCCAGGGCCTCGGCCTCAGCAAGGGCTTCGAGGTTGACTGAGCCGATTGAGCCGAGTTTGCGGCGGACCTCCTCGATGGCGGCATCGAGTTCGTCGCGGGCAGGGGGAATGTCGATCGGCTCCCCTTCGAAATCGGTTGTCGCCGGGGCCGGCAACGGAGCGGTGGGGTCGATCTGATAGTCGTCCTGGAGCCGCTCGAGGATGCGGCTGCGTTGGTGGCTGGCCGTCTCCCGTTCAAGGGCTGCGGCATGGGACCGCTCAGCAGCGGTCTGGATCGTCTGCCGGGACGTCTCCAGCGTGGCTGTTGCCCTCCGCTTCGCCAACTGAATGGAGGCTTGCCGATCGGTGAATTCCTGCAGCCGCCGGGCGGACCCTTCAGCCGCAAGGCAGGCTTCGGCAAACCGGTCGCCGGCTGCTAGCCGTTCCAGATCGACGGCGGCCAGTCGCTGGTCAATTGCCAGCTTGCGTTCGCGGGCAGCGGTGAGTTCGTTCCGCCTTGTCTCGGCCGTAGCCAGCCGGGCGGCGAGCGTGGCCTCGATTGCTGCTGCCCGTTCACGGCAGTTGGCGTGGTCACGCTGGAGCCGGGCGACGGCAGCCAAAACCTGTTCCCGGGACTGATCGATTGCCGCGAGGCTGGCTTCGGCCGCTTCGATCTGCTGCGTGGTTTCAGCCAGCCGGGCTTCCAGTTCGGTCCGTTCGGCAGCGGCTCGCCGGACCGCATCGGCGGCGGCCACTGCCTGGGTCTCAGCCTCATGGAGCTGCTGCTGCGTGCGGGCGACGGTCTCGCGGCAGCTGGCCAGTTCTCGGTTGAGGCGGTCGCGGTCAGCCCGCTGGGCCGCCCGCTCGGCGGCGAGTGCCTGCTGCCGATTGGCCAGCTGTTGTTGCTCGGTGCGGCTTGTTTCCAACAGCCGCTGGCTGGTTTTGAGCCTTTCGGTCGCGGCGTCCGTTTCAGCTTCCAGCAGCCGCTGGCGGGCCTCGAGATCTCGACGTTCGCTCTGCCGGCTGACGAGGCCAGCGCCGGTTCCCCGGCAGCCGGTTTCAAAGCTGCCGTCGGCAGACAGCCAGCTGCCATCCTCGGCCAGCAGCAGCGTGCCTGCCGGGACAACTGGCAGCAGTCGCCGCGCCGTCGGCATTCCGTCAACCACCCAGACCCGCCCCAGCAGGCAGCGGCGCAGCCGCGACGTCTCGGGACTGCCCGGGATCTCCTCCACCAGATCGGTTGGGGCCTTCGGGCCGATGAAGGTCGGGTCGTTCCCGGGAAGATCGGCGGCAATCAGGTGATCGAGTCGGCCGATCAGGCCTCTGGTGTCAACCGGCTGGCCGGCCGGTTCGAAGGCGGGAGGTTCCTGGAGGCTGTCAAGCGCTATGAAACCGACGCGGCCGCCGGCCTGGGCAACGGTGGCAGCGCCGCCGGAAGAGGTCCAGCTACCGTGCCAGTCAAGTAATTCCGACAATGCGGCGACAACCAGACGTTCGCCGAGGACGCCGATGGCAATATCGACAAGGCTGGCCCAGCGGGCCGTGGCTACGATCAGGTCGGCCGGCAGGCCGAGCAGACCGGGGATTTCCTGCTCCGACTGTTCCAGCAGGCTGCGGGTCGCTGCGGAGAGGCCTTCACGGCTGCTGATCAGCTCGGCCAGAAACTGCCGCCGCTCTCGGGTCGCCTCAAGGCGAGCCTTGTGATCAGTGAGAATCTGCCAGGCGGCGTCGACCGCGGCTGCCGCCTCTTGCCTGGTTGTTTCAAGCTGCCGCTGGCGGGCTGCCAATTCGGCCGCCCGATGATCGAGGGCCGCGAGCGTGCCGTCGGCCGAGGCGATCAGCTCCTCGAGCCGCTTGACCTGTTTCCAGGCTGTCTCGAGGTCATCCCGGCAGGTTTCGACCCGGGCCAGGGCGGTGGCAGCGGCCTCGCGGCGCTGGCCGGTAATCAGTTCGGCCTGCTGCTGATCAAACTGCTGCCGGTCGAGTTGCCGGCGCACTGCGGCCAGTTCCCCTTCGATGGCGGTGGCATCCTGATGCGATCCGGCCGCCTGTTGCTCCTGCCGCTGGAGGGCTGCTGTGAGCTGGGCGGTTTCCGCCGCTGCAGCTGTCTGCTCGTCCCGGGCCGTGGTGATCGCTGCCGTGGCCGTTCGCAACTGGTCGGCAGCCTCAGCGACGGCCCGGCTCGTGGCGGCCACCTCGGCCTCGAGGTCCTCGCGGCGGCTGCGGAGTGAGTCGCAACGGGCCTCGGCGGCGGCTGTCCGTTCACGATTGATCGTCAGCTGGTGCCGGGTCGCGGCCAGATCTGGGTCGAGTTGTCGCTCGTCATGGCCAAGCTGATCGAGCCGCGCAGTGGCGACGGCCTGCTGCTGCTCTGCCGTGTGCAGCTGCTCCTCGGCTTCGGTGACGGTGGTGGCGACCCGCTCAAGCGAGGCGGTGACCTCCACCAGATCGGCCGCCGCAGCGGTGAACCGCAGGGCCTGAAGCCGATCGCTCAGTCGCCGCCAGCGGCGGGCCCGCGAGGCCTGGGCCTTGACCGTCTCAAGCCGGCCGGCGACTTCACCGACGATGTCGGCCAGCCGTTGCCGGTTCTGTTCGGTGCGGTCGAGCCGGCGGATGGCCTCGGCCCGCCGAGAGCGGAACTTGGTGATACCGGCCGCCTCCTCAAAGACAGCCCGGCGCTCCTTGCCGGAGGCGACCAGCAGGGCGTCGACCCGACCCTGTTCGATCACGCTGTAGGAGTCAGTGGCGGCTCCGGTGCCGCTGAGAATTTCCCGGATATCCTTCAACCGGCTGATGCCGCCGTTGACCAGATACTCGCTCTCGCCGCTGCGGTAGACCCGCCGCATGATCCGCACCTCGTCGGCCTCGACCGGCAGTTCGCGGGTGCTGTTATCGAAGACAAGCGAGACCTCGGCCGCGTTGAGGGCCTTGCGGGCCGTCGATCCGGCGAAGATGACGTCGGTCGCCTCCCGTCCCCGGAGGTTCCGGACCGACTGTTCACCGAGGACCCACTTAATCGCATCGACGACGTTCGATTTGCCGGAGCCATTGGGGCCGACGACGACCGTGATGCCGGCCGGAAAATCGAACCGGGTCCGGTCAGCAAAGCTTTTGAAGCCTAAGAGTTCCAGCGCCTTGAGCGTGATCATGAACCAAGTTCCAGCCGCGCGGTGTCGAACAACGCCGGCCAGCGTCCCGACGGCTGGTCGTTCAGATCATCCTCCGCGTCCGTGGTCTCGTCGGGCTCGATCTCCCGTTCTTGCTCGGCGACCTCCTCGTGAACGCTGAGCCGGCCGTCGAACTCGGTCGGTATGGCGTCGAAGGCGAGCCGGCTGTCAAGCTTTCGTTGGGCCGTGGCCTGCTGCAGGAACTGCACCAGATCGGGATAGCCGCCACCGAACTCCACAATCGTCCGCAGGATTGGCTCGACCCGAGGGGCAACCGTCTGCTGCTGGTCGGGCTCGCCCGGCCGAAAGCAGCTGACGGTCGCTTCATCGCCGGTGACCACCACGACAATGGCCGGACCGGCCTCGACCCGGAGGCCGTCCTTGACCGGGTGGGAGGTTCCGAACAGCACAATTTCGGCCCGGGCGGCCCGGGTGGCGTGGATCAGCGGCTTGCCGGGCACGTCGAGCACATGGAACTGGCAGACATCCTCGAGCGGCTCGCCGCGAATGTCGGGTAGCCGGGGGTCGATCATCGCCAGACCGCGGAAGGCGCCGTAGCGGGTCTCGGCACTGCGGCTGCCCAGCAGTGAACGCAGGGCGTCGATCCCGTTGGCATCATCGATGATGGCCAGGGCTGCCAGGGCCTTCGGCCGGGCACTGCGAAGATCGCTTGCCGCCTCTGCCAGGCTGGCGGCGGCGAGTGACTCGCCGAGATAGGCCAGCGCCTCGGCGGCGACAAAGCGAACCTCGGCATCCTTCGACTCCAGGCCTTCCCGCAGCACACCGATACCTTCCTTGCCGATTGCCTCCAGCCGCAGCGCTGCCCGGGGAGCAGTCACCGGGTCGGCCAGCTGGCGAGCCAGGAGTTCCAGCCGGGCGTGACGGTTGCCCGCTGGTTCGGCAATCGGCAACGAGCGAACCACGCTGATGTAGCGGGCCAGGTTGTTGCGGTAGGCAGCAGGGATTTCCAGCTCAATGAACCGGTCCGTCTTGGGCGTGGCGACGCCTCGCTTCACGCCGCGGAGCATCGCGTGGAAGCGGCGGTTGATGCAGTCACCGATCCGCTTTGACAGCCCGACCGAGCGGTGTTCAGGATTGATCGACAACCCGATCGGCCGGGAGGTCAACGCGACCCCGCCGCCCGGCACCCGCCCGCGGAGCGTGGCAACCGAATCTTGGGTGCCGCTGGAGACCGGATCGACCAGCAAAGAGCCCTCGGCCATGCCGAGGGTATGCCCGTCGCGAATCCGGTTGCCGAGCACGGCCATCTCGACGAGCCGGGTCTCCATCAGGTAACCACCGGCCAGGCTGACGGTGTCGTGGCTGGGGGGAACCTCAACCAGGACATCAAAGCGATCACCTTTGCGAATGCCGGGATGCAGATTGCCTCTCACCCAGACCAGCGCCGTCGACCGTGAAGCCAGCAGCCGGTTGGGCTCGATCACGCCGCGGGCCTGCATCTCTTCCAGCAGCATCTGGCGGCGGGGATCGGGGGGCGGGTCACTGCCGCTGTCGGCCAGCCCGGTGACGAGGGCGGCCCGCTCGATCCGCTGGTTGCCGAGGCCCCAAGGGGAGGTGTAGTCGCCCACGAGCTGCGTGGCTGACTCAACTTCGGCGAGCGCCTCGAGCTCGGGGCTCTGGCTGCGGATGGCAGGTCCGGCACAGCCGCAGGCGACGCCGGCCAGTGCCAGGCCGATCAAGACCGAACCAAGCCGGTGCCCGAAGCGGCTGTGGAGCAGATCTTCCTGCGCTGGATGCGGTGGCAGCGCGTCCCGACAGCCCGCGTTTTTTTCAGGCGTCACCGGCATTGAAGGGCACGCGTGGCGTGCTCCACGCTCAGCGTCTGGGCCGGGGCAGATTGTTGGAGGTGCGACAGGCATGCGTTCGTCCGGTTGCGGCTCAGCCAGCCAGAACCGGCCAGCAGGTGAATCGGGGCGGGGCGGGAAAATAGGAGTCGGCGGCAGACCGGTCAAGGCAGTTTGCGGTCTGGATCTTCCCCCAACGCAAGGCCGGAGCGGGCTTGGTCGGACCGGGCGAACCTGCTAGCGTCCGCCACCCGAAGGGCCCACGCGGCTGGTTTCGCGGGTTCCCGCATCGATTTGCTTTTTAGCCGGAGAAATCTTGTGAAGACGTCCCGCAGCCGCCGCCTGCCGACCCCCGACCAGCTGCAGATTCGCTGGATGATCCGCCGCGACATGGCAGAGATTCTCTGCATCGAGGAAGAGTCGTTCGAGTTCCCCTGGGCCGATGCCGACTTCACCCGCTGCCTGCGGCAGCGAAACTGCATCGGCATGGTGGCCGAGCTGGGTGGTGGGGTGGTTGGATTCATGCTCTACGAACTGCACCGGGCAAAGGTCCATGTGCTGAACTTCGCCGTCGCCCGATCGCATCGGCGGTTCGGTGTCGGGACCGGCATGATGACCAAGCTGATCGCCAAGCTCACACCGCAGCGGCGGGACCAGATCGTGCTCGAGGTACGTGAGACCAACCTGCCGGCTCAGCTTTTTTTCCGCTCGCTCGGGTTCCGGGCGACCGCCGTCCTCCGCGACTTCTATCAGGACAGCACCGAGGATGCCTACTTGATGCAGTTCCTGGCCCTGCCCGATGAGTCGGAACTACCCCGGCGGCTTGCCGGTTGAGTCCGATCGTCGCTGGCGGCAGCCAAACCCAATAGCGGCTCGAGGGCCCGCACCCGGCGCCGGAGCCGCAGCACCGCAGCAGCTGGGGTGACCGCCGCGGCGAAGACCGTCAGGATCGGACTGCCGGCTTCGATCTGGTCACCGATGACGGGACAATCGGCCAGCAGGGGCCAACCGGTTTCCAGGGAAGACCGCGTTCGAATGGCTTCGCTGCTGAGCCGCCGATCAAGTTCGGCGGTGATCGTCACCGGTGCTGAGGCGAAGAGAATCGCCTTGGCCCAGACGCCCCGGCCAGCTGTTGCCACGGTGGGGGGCCGCGGGCTAGACCAGCCGCAGGCTGCCAGGTGGGCGGCGGCCAGGTTCACTCCCGTCCGCCGTTCGATCAGCTCCATGGTAGCGGTCGGCCGGGGGTTGATCTCGATGAGGACCGGGCGGAGTGCCGATCTGCCAGCCATCTGCTGAACAATGAAATCGACGCCGACGAGGCCCATCAGGCGGCCATGGCTGGTCAGGGTTTCCAACAGCCGTTGCAAGGGGCGGACCAGTGGATCATCTGGACCGGGCAGCGGGAGTTCGACACCACCGCAGCAGCCGAACCGAGGACCGTGGCACCAGGTCAGGCCGACAAACTGCCGGCAGACGCCAAGCAGTTCTGTCCGGCCGGGGAGCATCAGGAGGCTGGCTGAAAACGGCGGTCCCGCGACGAACCGTTGCCAGCACGATGCTGGAAGCGGCAGCTGCTCCGCGGTCCACCGGACAATGCCCTGACCGCCAGCACTGGCTGTTGGCTTCCGCAGGAACGAGCCGTCGGCCGGCAGCCCGGCGGGATCGCAGAACGTCTCGGGAAACAACCAACCGGCGTCCGCGGCAAGGGCAGCCAGATCAGCCGGCTGCCGCACCGTCGCCAGGTCCGCCGGTTTATTTCCCACCAGGGGCCGGTCGGCGGCCAGCCTGGCGAGTACCTGGGGATGATTCTCGAGGCCGCCGCCGTAGACGGCCGGCCCCGGCGGCAGCCGCCTTGCCCGGATCGGAATTGCCATCGGATACTCCGCAGGCGAAAGCCTGATGACCTGACGACACACCCGACTGAGATCCCGATCGCCGAACAGGTCGATTGCCGCAACCTCCCAGCCAGCTCGGGCGGCTGACCCAGCAAAACATCGCGCGCTGGCACCAATCACCAATAAATTTGTACGCATAGTGCATGGCTGGGCTGGGTGGCGAAGAACGGCCTCGGGCCGGTTCGCACTGCGACATCGATTCATTGTCGGTCCTCCCACGATCGGCTACCTTTGCGACCGTCAGGTTCGGAAGGTTTTCCGGTCTGCAGTAAAGCTGAACGATTCAAAAGCATCTGAGGAGAAACAGAGCATGTCGATGTTCATTGGTGAAGCCTTGGCCGGTGATGGAAATGAAGTGGCCCATATCGATCTTCTGATCGGCAGCAAGGACGGGCCCGTCGGCGTCGCCTTTGCCAATGCCCTGGCTCGGCAGAGTGAGGGTCATTCAAACCTGTTGGCGGTGCTCTCGCCTAATCTGGCAGTGAAGCCCGCCACCGTGATGATCACCAAGGTGACCATCAAGGGGGCCAAGCAGGCGGTCCAGATGTTCGGCCCGGCGCAGGCCGCGGTTGCCAAGGCGGTTGCCGACAGTGTTGAGAGTGGGGTGATTCCGAAAGATCAGGCCGAAGACTTGGTGATTGTCTGTGGCGTCTTCATCCACTGGTTGGCCGAAGACGACAAGAAAATTTACGACAATAACTACAAGGCCACGATTGACTCGATCGTCAACGCGATGCAGGGCAAGCCGACCGCCGACGAAATGCTGGCCGGCAAGGACGCGGCCGCGCATCCGTTTCGGGGGTTTTAGTTTTACGGCGGCGGGGCCATCCATGGCCCCCGCCGCCTTGGCCGGCTGGTCGGAAAGCCAAGGTTTCCGACAACCGGCGGTCCTCGCGTCGTGCTCGGTGTCGTTGGTTGGTGGTGCCGGGGCTGTTTGTTTTCACGGCGGCGGGGCCATCCATGGCCCCCGCCGCCTTGGCCGGTTGGTCGGAAAGCCAAGGTTTCCGACAACCGGCGGTCCTCGCGTCGTGCTCGGTGTCGTTGGTTGGTGGTGCTGGGGCTGTTTGTTTTCACGGCGGCGGGGCCATCCATGGCCCCCGCCGCCTTGGCCGGCTGGTCGGAAAGCCAAGGTTTCCGACAACCGGCGGTCCTCGCGTCGTGCTCGGTGTCGCTGGTGAAGCGTCGGGGCGTTGCCCATGCCATCTCGCCGGACGTTCGCTCCGGCCATCCTGGCCTTCACTCACTCGACGGAAACTTCGCTTCGCCATCCCGGCTACGCTCAGTTTCCAACGCCGCTCGATTGACATGGGCAACGCCCCTCACCTGTTTTTTCGCCAGATAAAGGGCTGCCACAAAAAGGAAACCGAAGCGCGAGATGGTCAGACCGCCTTCCAAATAGCAAACCCCACTGAATGAAAAAAATCCTCCTGCAACTCGATGTCGATCCCCAGCCCTGCCCGTTCGATGCCATCGTGGCCGTTGATGCCGGGGCCGAGGTGCTGCTGCGGCATGCTGGCGTCACGCCGGCAGGCGTCACCCCACTGGTACACGGCGCGATGTTCACCCGCGGCGGGGCCGACCTGGCCGCCACGGCGATCTTTCTCGGGGGCTCAAACGTGCCGGCAGTCGAAGCGGTAGCCCGGCAGGTGGCGAAAACATTCTTTGGGCCGGTGCGTGTCAGCGTGATGGTCGATCCGGCCGGCGCCAACACCACCGCCGCTGCCGCCGTTGTCGCGGCTGCCCGCCATCTGCCACTTGCCGACCCGGCCGCAGCCATCACGCTGCGGGCCCTCGTGCTCGGAGGCACCGGGCCGGTCGGGCAGCGGGCCGGCCGCCTGCTGGCCGGCAAGGGCGTGCAGGTGACCCTCGTCTCTCGTTCAGTCGACCGGGCGGCCGCCTGCGGTGAGGCCATCAAGGCTCTGCAGCCAGCTGCCGCCGTGACCCCGGCGGCCAGCAGCGAAATGACCTCGCTGCTCGGTTCCGCCGATCTGATCATCGCGGCCGGCGCGGCTGGTGCTCAACTGCTCACAGCCGAGCAGCTTGACCAGGCGACGGCCTGTAAAGTCTGTATCGACCTCAACGCCGTCCCACCTGCCGGTGTGGCCGGAATTGAACCGACCGACAAGGCTCGCACCATTGGCGGCCTGACTGTCTACGGTGCCCTCGGGGTCGGTGGCACCAAGATGAAAATCCACCGGGCTGCCGTCGGTCGGCTGTTCACCGCCAATGCCCACTGGCTCGACGCCGAAGAGCTGCTCACGATCGGTGAGGAACTCGACGCTTCCGCCCGACCGTCCAGTCGATGAGTGCCGGACAGAGCAGGGTCAGCCCCGCAAAGGCCTTGGCCCGCCAGCCGGGGTAGACCGTGCTATTGCCGGCGGCGACCGCCCGCACGATTGCCGCGGCCGTTGCCTCGGCCGAGAGCGGCCGGCCTTGGGACCAGCCAGGCCGCTCGCCGGCCAGCAGGCGATCCCAGAATTCTGATTCGGTGGGGCCGAGGACTGCCAGCAACAGGCCGACTCCCTCGTCGGCAAGCTCCGGACGAATGGCGGTCGCCAGGCCGTGCAGGGCAGCCTTGGCGGCGGAATATTCAGCGTGCAACGGCAGCGGATGCAGCCCCAGGATCGACCCGACGAGGACCACCGCGGGAGTCCGGCCAACGGCCAGCAGCGGTAAGGCCAGTCGCACCAGTTCTGCCGGCGCGAAGAAGTCAACTTCAAAGATCTCTCGCAGAATCTGGGGCGACGCCTCAGCGAACGGGCCGATCGCTCCGGAACCGGCGGCCGCCAGCACCAGATCGAGGCCGCCGAGTTCGGCGTCGGTATGGTCCACCAGCCGCTGGCGGAAGTCCGCCGCGGTGATGTCGCCCGCCAGCGGCAGGAGTCGGCCGGGGCTCCCCGCCACTGCGTTGGCGACATCCCGGAGCCGCTCCTCACGGCGGCCGGTGATCACGAGATCGACTCCCGCCTCGGCCAGGGCGACGGCCAGGGCACGCCCCACCCCCGAAGAGCCACCCGTCAGGACGCCCCGCAGCCCGGCAAGCCGACGTCGATGGAATCGCAGCACGTCAGGAGGCTTCCGTCAGCGAGGAGGCGGATGGCGTGGCCACCGCCGGCTCGGCCGGTAACTGGTCGGAGAAATCGCCCGCCGCTGAGGCGGCTGTATGCTCACGAACGGTCGCCTCAGCCGGATCGATCCTGCCCAGCACCGACTTTGGCACTCGACAATGGATTGTCATCCGGTCTTCCCCGAATTGTCGAGAAAGAATCTCCCCATGGGCAGCCAACCAAGCCAGTAATCGGCCGTTGCCGGCGGTTGTTTCGACATCGACGTCACGGAAACTGCGGCCCAGGGCAGCGCTGGCGGCCTCGGCGAGCGAGTCGAGTCCCACGCCCGATCTGGCTGAGATGCAGACGGCGTGGGGATGGCGGGAAAGCAGCCGTTGGCGGCTCACCCGGTCGGGCACCGCGTCGACCTTGTTGAGCACGAGGATGGTGTCCTTCATGTCGACGCCGAGTTCCTCCAGCACTCCGTTGACCGCCGCGATCTGTTGCTCGACCAATGGGCTCGAAGCATCAGCCACGTGCAGCAGCAGGTCGGCCTGCCTGGTCTCTTCGAGCGTCGCTTTGAAGCTGGCGATCAGCCGGTGGGGGAGGTCGCGGATGAAGCCGACGGTGTCGCTGAGCAGCACCGGCCCCCAGCTGGGCAGTTTCCAGCGTCGGGTGCGGGTGTCGAGCGTGGCAAAGAGTTTGTCTTCGGCCAGGACGCCGGCGGCGGTGAGGGCGTTGAGCAGCGTGCTCTTGCCAGCATTGGTGTAGCCGACCAGCGAGACCGTCATCTGCTCATGCCGGGCGGCGACCTGTCGCTCGCGGCGGGCGTGGATGACACCGAGTTCCTGTTTCAGATCGTGGATTCGTTTCTCAACGAGCCGGCGGTCAACCTCCAGTTGTTTCTCACCCGGTCCCCGCATGCCGATCCCCATCTTCAGCCGCGAGAGATGGGTCCACATCCGTTTCAGCCGGGGCAGGGAATACTCCAGCTGTGCCAGCTCAACGGCCAGCCGGGCCTCGTGAGTGTGGGCCCGGGCGGCAAAGATGTCCAGAATCACCTCTGACCGGTCGAGGACCTTGCAGCCCAGTTCCCGCTCTAGATTGCGGGTCTGTGCCGGCGAGAGATCGTTGTCGAACATCACCACGTCGGCCTCGTGGTGCTCGACGAGGGCGGCCAGTTCGAGCAGCTTCCCCCGCCCCAGATAGGTCCGCTGATCGGGTTCGTGCCGCCGCTGGATCAGTTCCGCGACAACGTTCGCCCCAGCCGTCGTGGCGAGGCCGGTGAGCTCGGCCAGGGGGTTGGTAGGGTCGGCCGGTGGACTCAGGTAGACACCGACCAGAACGGTCGGCTCGGCGTCGAAACCGGTGGTTCGCTGCGGCAGGCTCATCCGACGGCATCCTCCGCCCCGGCAGTGAGGTGGCCGCAGCTTTCCCAGCGGCGGGTGTCGAGCAGGCCGTCGGCGACCGCATCCTTGACCGCGCAGTCCGACTCGTGGGTGTGACTGCAGTCAGGAAAGCGGCAGTGATTGGCCAACGGCCGCAGATCCCGGAACGCCGCCGGCACCTCGGCGGGCACCGTCTCCCAGAGCTGGAACTGTCGCACCCCCGGTGTATCGACAAAGCTGCCGCCGAACGAGTGCGGCAGCAGGCGGGCCACGGTGGTGGTGTGGCGACCTTTTTCATTGTCGCGGCTGACGCCACCCACCGGCAGGGCCAGTTGCGGCTCAAGCCAATTCAGGAGCGATGACTTCCCCACGCCACTCTGGCCGATCACGGCAGTCACCCGGTCCACCAGTTCAGCCCGCAGCCGTTGCATGCCCAGGCCGGTCTGGGTCGAGCAGAGCACGGTCGGGTAGCCCATCCGGGAGTAGACGCCGGCCAGCGGGATGAGGCTGGCCGGGTCGATCAGGTCAACCTTGTTGATACAGATGACCGGCCGGATGTTGGCGGCCTCGGCGGCGACGATCAGCCGGTCGATCAGCCCCGGCTTGAGGTCGGGTTCGGCGGCGCTGCCAACGATGAACACCTGGTCGACATTGGCGACGATTGTGTGCCGCCGCCCCCTGCTGGCGCGGCTCAATGCGGTCCGCCGCGGCTCGATGAATTGAATGGTCGCGGTTTCGCCACGCCCCTGCACCCGCACCCAGTCTCCCGCCAGAACAGGATGCCGTTGATCGGTGGCCAGATCACGAAGCACCTGCCGAATGGTGCACCGTTCAATCCGACTTTCGGCATCCCGGACAAAGCTTTCCAGCCCGTGGGCGTGTAGCACCTGCCCCAGCCAGCAACCTGCAGCGACGGCGTCGGATCCCGGCAGGTCTTCGGCCAGCCGCACCGTCCGCTTCCGGGTCAGTTCCCCCTTGCCAGAAAGCCGCTCGCTCCGCACCAGACGGTCATCGGCCTCGTCGTCGGCCAGCATGCCGGTGACGTCAGTTCGCCTTCGCTTGGCGTGGCGATTTTTCCGAAAGTCGACCCGGGACGTCCGCGGTTGCGTCATGCCTTCATGATACCCGTTGGCCGACCGCGGCGGCGACTCCAACACGGAGCCAGCCAATTTTTACGATCTGTCAGCGGGAGACGCGTCGCGAATCCTGTCGCTGTCCCCGTGACTCAAGGCCCGAGGCCTGGAGCAGGCTGCGGCTGAAAACGTCTGGTTCAACCAGTCTGCTTCGAGCCTCGTCGGTCGCCCCGAGGTCGTTCGGGTCGTACAAGAATTCGAAATCGTGCTTGGCAACCGACAGGGTGTCGCCCGGCTTCACATGCTGTTCGCTGACCCGGACGCCATTGACCTTGGTGCCGTTACTGCTGCTCAGGTCCTTCACCATCCAGATCCCCTCCTCGACGGCGAGTTCACAGTGGGCCCCGGAAACTGTCGGAAACCGGAGCACGATGTCTGACGATTCCCGCCGACCGATGACGAGGATTTTTTTGAGGAGCGGTATTGGATCACCCCCTCCGATTGGCTGCAGTTCTCCGAACATCTTAAAATCGGCTCCGGTTATGCATGCTGTCAATTCATGAGGTGATTTGCGGTCAGGCTGAAATTTATTTCAACATCGAATCCGAACAACCAACCATACGTTGCCAGGAAGTGTCGCGTTCGAAAAGTCGCTTTCCGGGGGGAAGCCGGTGGCCGCTTGCCAGTCACGGGCTGCCGTGTAACCATTTTTGAAGATCTGAGCGGGCCGGGCGGTCGCCGGTTGGTTTTGAGACTGCACGTTTTGTGCCGTTTCGAGTTCAACGGGAGGAAAGTCCGGGCTCCACAGGGTGTGATGGTGGGTAACGCCCACCGGCCGGAAGGCTAGGGAAAGTGCCACAGAAAACAGACCGCCGTCGACTCCGGTCGGCGGTAAGGGTGAAACGGTGAGGTAAGAGCTCACCAGCAGGCCGGGCGACCGGTCTGGCTCGGTAAACCCCATCCGGAGCAAGGCCGAACAGGGGGGAGTTCGCCGTTCGCGGCGGCCCGGGGCGACCCGCTCCGGCTTCCCCTCGGGTGGGCCGCTGGAGGCGGCGGGTAACCGTCGTCCTAGACAAATGATCGCCCCGCCTCGGCGTTAGCTGCGGCGGACAGAACCCGGCTTACAGGCCCGCTCAGATTCTTCACTGGCTTGGACAAGGCTCTCCACGGGCTGACCGCGGGTTCAGTTGGCCGTCAATTCCCGCTGGGTCTCTTCGTCGATCAGTTTGAGCAGCTTTGAAATGCACAGCGTGTTGATGCTCACCTTCATCTGCTGGGCCTCTGCCTTCAGCGTTTCGTGCAGCGACCGCGGCATCCGTACCGTGACCACTCGCTGGCTCTCCCGGGCAACTGGCTGATCCTGCTGACGCTGCCGGAGTTCGTCGAGCATCTCTCGAATCCGCGCATATTCCGGTGAGCACTCGAACCGCATCAGTGACTCGGCATTTTGGAATGTCCGCCGCACGATCCCTTCAAGCCCCATGATTTCCCGGAAAAACACCAGCCATTCCGGATTGGTGGCGAACAGCTGTTCGGCAACTTCAAGGACCGCCTGCGGCCCGTGTTCCTGCCTGATTGCGACCGGTTCGGCAGGTGCTGCTTCGGTTCGTGTAGCCATGCGAAAACTCCTGGATGGAATAGCTGCGGCAAGGCCGCTGTGACTCCGACACGCTCGGGCAACATCCGGCCACCCGTTCGTCAGAAGCTTTCGAACGCAGTCAAGCTGCGAATGCAAGTCGTTTGATAGCAGTGGTTTGCGCGCACCTCAGGGATGGTGCTCAAGGCGCAGGCACAACTGCCGGCTCGGCGGGCAGGAGTGTTGCTGCTCAAAAATCGCGCAGCGGCCCGGTTTCGCATATGCCAACTGTCCGGTTTGGTTGAATCGCCGAGGGCGGGGATTTCGCGGTACTGGAAGGCCGATTTTTGGCAGGATTTCGCGCGAGTTACTGGCCGGCCTGGACATTCCTGCCGACGTCCCCAGCGGCGGTAGAATTTTTGGCCCCTTCAGCCGCCGCCGATTGCCAGTTCGAGGACCGCCACAGCGATATCCTCTGAAATGACCCGTTGCAGCGCCCGCCAGCCGGGCACCGCGTTGACCTCAAGTAGCCAGAGTGAGCCGTCCGCTGCCGGCAGCAGATCGACCCCGGCAAGCTCGGCTCCGACCGTCTTTGCCGCCCGGCGGGCAAGGTCGATCCATTCGACCGGGGGGGAGAATGCCTGCGGTTGGCCCCCGAGGGCGATATTTGTCCGCCACTCGCCGGCGGCGGCGACCCGCTTCATCGCGAAGGCCCGGTCCCCTACCACCAGGATGCGGGCATCCCAACCTTCGTGCGGGATCTGACGCTGGACAAGAATGGCCCCTTGGCTGTCCAGCAAATCCAGGCTGGCCGACGCCGCGTCGACCCGACAGAGGCCGCGACCGTTCGAGCCGAACAGCGGCTTGGCGATAAGACCACCGCCAAGCTCCTCCCGGACGCGGTCCAGATCGGCCGCAGACTGCACCAGAGCTGAGGGGACGACCGGCAGGCCTGCCGCTGCCAGTCGCGCGGTGGCCAGATATTTGTCGATGGCGATCTCAAGGGCCGCTGGCGGGTTGAGCACCCGTCGGCCGCAGGCCGCGAGCCGGCCCAGGATGTCCATCCGGCCAATCACCTGCTCGAGTGTGCCCACCGGCATCCCGCGGACCAGCAGGCTGTCCGCCACCTCAATGGCAGCTGGCCAAAACCGTTCCTGGCCGCCGCTGACACAGGCGGCGAGTTCCGGCCAGGTCACGACTTGGCTGTCGGCCCGCGGGTGGCAGCGCTGGAGTAGTTCAGCAACATGCCAACTGGTGGCGTTCCCAATCAGGGCGATCCGCGGCCGGTTCGCCATGGTCGGTCAGCCAGTTGTTGTGAACGATTGTTCAACCACCCCGGCCTCAATTCGCCCGAAGCGGCAGCAGCGGCCGGTGTCACGGTTCGTGAATTCCACCACCGCCGGAGCAAACAGGGCCGGATCGAGGGCATAAAAGTCGCCGCCGGCCTGCTTGAATAGTTCGCTGAAGGGACGCCCATGGGCGGGGGAGTGGCAGCTGACGATCTGGGGACCGATCAGGTCGAGACTGGCATCGTCCCCAATGACCTCAAGCTGCACGAAACCCCCGTAGAGAATCGCGTCATTGGTGCGGCCAATTGCTGCCAGATCATTGGCGGCAGACGGGGGGAGAGGGGCGGCTGCCCGTCCTGCGACAATCCGGCTGAGATCGAAACGCCGTTCGTGCAGCTGGTGCAGGGCAGTCTCGAGCGAGCGGGCCACGACCTGCAGCGTGCCGGCCGGGCTGGATGTGGCGGCCACCAGCAGAACCAACGCCTCCGGGCCCAGACCGGCCAGGTCCGCAAGACCTCGGCAGACCTGTTCCGGCGGCAGTTGGGCTGCCTCAAGAAGGCCGACAGCCAGGGCTGGTCGTTCCCGAAGGCCAATCGTTTCGAAGAGGGGCTCCCTGCCGATCGCGGCCCGCAGCGGACCGCTGGCCATGGCAAAGTAATCCCCTTCGTCCACTTTCCACCCGGCGTACTGCGCAGCCAGGCAGGCTGCCACCGGATCGGCTGAAAAAATTTCTACAATCGGCCAGGGGCATTCCGGCCAGGCCGGTTCAAGCGGCGTGCCGATGACCGTGGCGTGCAGCCTCACTTCGCCGCGTCCCCCAAGGGCGGCCCGGGCCAGCAGAAGCCCCAGCTGATCGCTCCCTGCGGCGGAAACGCCGCAATCGACCACTCGGCTTCCGCCCCGCCGATGCACCTCCGCCGCGAATGCGGCTGGCTTTTCCAGGAGGTCGGCGAGCAGGGAAACTGCGGCTTCATTCAGCGAGGCCGACGCCCGCTGAACGGCTGGGTCGGTGTCGGTGGGGGGATTCAAGGCTGTAATATTTCTGAGGAGGCGGCGAGGCGGACCGTGAACCGGCCGCTGCGCCAAAGACAAGTGGCCCCGTCAGCCACGGAAACCCCGAAAAGGCTATCTTTATCGGAGTCCGATGGCTTGGCAACCGCCTTGGCCGTGGTGGCTGCCACCGGTGCCCTGCCCCGGGCTGAACCCGAAATGCCTGCGAGGCGGACGAATGCCCAGTCTCACCGTCGAAAATTACGTCAAGGCGATCTATCAGATCGCAGCGACGCAAGGTCACCAGCCGGTCAGCACCGGACAACTGGCCGGTGCGCTGGGAGTGGCGCCGGGAACCGTCACGAGCATGCTCAAAACCCTTGATGCCGCCCGGCTGGCGGCCCATACGCCATATGAAGGGGTGGCTCTGTCGGACACCGGCCGGGCGCTCGCCCTCCGGGTGATTCGCCGACACCGGCTGATTGAGCAGTTCTTGGTGCAGACGCTTGAAATGACCTGGGATGAGGTCCACGAAGAGGCTGAGCACATGGAGCATGCGGTCAGCGACCGGCTGGTTGATCGCATCGATGCTTACCTGGGAAGGCCCGATGTCGACCCACACGGTGATCCGATTCCCCGAGGCGACTCCGACCGGATCGCGGAGGTCGCCGATACTGGTCGTCCGCTGTCGGCAGCAGCCGCCGGCGAGCGGTTCCGGGTCACCCGCGTGCTCGATCAGTCACCGCCGTTTCTCCGCTATCTGGCTGATAGTGGGCTGGTGCTCGATGCCATCGGTCGCGTCGAGCGTGGTGTCGACGATGCCGGTGTGGTTCGGGTTCGGATTGGCGGGGGATCGGTTGCCCTGCCGCACGCGGCCGCGGCCAGCCTGATTGTCACTCCGCTCCCGTAGCGGAGTCGGGCAACTGCTCCCAGATCGCCGCCTGGCCGAGGCATTCATCGACTTCCACTCGCAGGCCGGCGACGAGGGGCTGACCGGCTTGGGCGAAGGCAGCGAGCAGTTCCCGGCCAATCCAGCGGCCGAGCCACTCGGCCGTGGTGTTGGCCAGGGGGAGCAGGCGGCATTCGTCCGCCGGGAACACCCAACGGCGACTCCCGTAGCGGACCTCCACCTCGGGCTGGCCGCCAACGGTCTGCTGGCTGACAGTGAGCAGCCGATTCTCGGTTGGTAGCAACATGGCATGGTCGAGCTGCGCGACAATGGCTGTCAGGGTGTCACGAAGCCGAATGAAATCGACCACCATGCCGTGTCTATCGGGGGGACCGAGAACCTCACAGGCAACGGTCCAGTTGTGTCCATGAATCGGCTCACAGAGTTCGTCGTTGAGCGTGATGAAGTGGCCGGCGGAAAAGACGTGAACGGCCTTTCGCATCGTTACCCGGTAATGTTCTGTCATTGAGATGGCTCCGCGGGAGTCGTACTTGCAAAACAGCGAGTGACGGGAGGGGTTCGCGTTGTTGGATCATCCTCCCGCCACACCATTTTTCGGTCCATCGGGGATTCTCGTGGGTCGTGGATCTTTTCCGACGCGTCGGGGCGTTTCCCATGCCATTTCGCCGGACGTTCGCTCCGGTCATCCTGACCTTCACTCACTCGACGGAAACCTCACTTCGCCATCCCGGGCTCCGTTCGGTTTCCGACGCCGCTCAATTGGCATGGGCAACGCCCCTCACCCACAAAGTTCTCCGAAGAAACCACTTTTCTAACAGCTTTACGGAACCGGATGATTGGCCTGCCAGAGAAAGATGAAGAGGGCGGCGGCAATCAGGTCGGCGGTGGTGCCGGGGTTGAGCCGGCGGGGTTGGCGGAGGCTGCGGTCGAAGGTGGCGACGGCTGCCGTCCAGGCCGGGCCGTTGAGGGCGTCGAGTTCGGCGGCCTGCCGCGAAACGCCTGCGGCTACCCGGTGGCCGTGGCGGCGGGCGATGAGCGAGTCGGGAGTGCGGGCCAACTGCCTCACCGCTGTTCGCACGATAGTCTCCTCCCAGCCACAGCCGGCGGCTTCCAGCCTTATCAGGTCGGTGACCGCCCCCTCCCAGAGCGGTGCGTAGCCGTGGGCCCAGAGGGCCGCAATGCTGTCGGCAGGAACCGCATCGGCCGCTTCCCGCATGGCCATTTGAATCGAGGCCGGAGCCGGTCCGGTGACATCATGCCGGGACCGCCACCCGAGCCCACCGGCACCAGCGGCGCGAATCGCCGCATAGATTGCCGCTGCGTCGGCCTCATTGAGTGTGGCCAGTACCTGTCGCACCGCAGCCGGTGAAAGGACAGTTTCGGTGACAGCGGTTGCCGCCAGCGGGGCGATGGCCAGCACGATACCCAGGTTGGCGTTGGACTGACTGACAGCCCGGGCTGCGGTGACGGCCGTGTTGATCACCTGGCCGAGCGGCTGCTGGCCGGCCAGATCGAGTGGCGGGCCGATGGCCCGGGCGGCGGCGTGGAAGTCGGCGTAGCAGAGGTCAGTGAAGGCCGCCCCCGGGTGGACGTTGCCCGGCTTGCGGGCCGTGGCTTCGAGCAGGCTGGCTGCGGTGGCGGTCCAGCCCGGCCTGTTTGGAGCGAAACCCGCCGTCCGCCCGCAAGTCAGTGCGTCGGCTGCCTCGCAAAGCGACCAGTCGCCCGGCGGGAAATGTGAGTTCTCGATGTCGGGCATCACATCTGCAGGCATGGTATGCGAGAATTTTGGTTCAGGCGGTAGGCCGGTCGACTCGTGCCAGTGGCGGTGGCTGCCGGACGGCTGCCGCATCGTCCGCCTGTGCTACCGCACCGCTATCGGGAAGGAACGCCATCATGCCACAGAAGCCCAGCACACCGATCGGAACCGATGCCTTCATCAACCGCGAACTGAGCTGGCTGGAGTTCAACCTGCGGGTGCTCGAAGAGGCGGAAAACCCGGAAAACCCGCTGCTGGAACGGATGAAGTTCCTGGCGATCTTCAGCTCGAACCTGGATGAGTTTTTCATGGTCCGGGTGGCGGGGGTGCGGGAGCAGGCCTTTGGGGACGGCGCGCCGCAGGACTTTGCCGCTGACGGGATGACGGCCATCCAACAGCTGCGGGCGATCGGGGCCCGGACCCAGGAACTGGTGGCCCGGCAATACCGCTGCCTGCGGGAGAGCATTGGGCCGGCCATGGTGGAGGCAGGCTTCAGCGTGATGAAGTATGTCGACCTCGATGCTGAGCAGCGGGAGTATGTCGACGCCTTCTTCCGCGAGCGGGCCCTGCCGATCCTGACCCCGATGGCCTGCGATCCAGCTCATCCCTCGCCGCGCTATCACAACCGGGGGCTCTATCTCGGCGCGATGCTTGAACACGAGGCGGGCCTTGGCCCGAAGCAGCTCTTTGCCGTCGTGCAGGTGCCCCAAGTACTGCCCCGGATTGTTGTCCTGCCGGGGAGTGGCAGTGGAAAAGCGGCCTTCGTCCTGCTGGAGGAGCTGGTCGCCGCCAGGCTTCCGGAGCTCTTTGGGGGGTTCTCGGTGAAGTCGTGGACGACCTTCCGGATCACCCGCGACTGTGACCTGGAACTGCTCGAGCAGGAGTCTGACGATATGCTCCGGCTCATCGAGGAGCGGCTCAAGGCGCGGCAGCGAGGGCAGGCGGTACGGATCGAAATCGCCGCCAAAGCCGACGAGGCGATTGCCCGGCGGATCATCGATGACGAGGACCTGCACAGCGGCAGTGATGACCCCGGCGATGCAGGTTACGACGAGGTTTACCGCATCGACGGCCCGCTCGACCTGACCGGGCTTTGGGAGCTCTACAAACTGCCGGGCTTCGAGCAGTTTCACGATGCCCCCTTCACGCCTCGGATGCCCCCCGCCTTTCGGCAGCGGCGGGATATCTTTGCGGCGATCGCCCGTGAGGACATCCTCGTCCACCATCCCTATGAGTCGTTCGATCCGGTGGTCGAGTTCGTCACGTCGGCGGCCAAGGATCCACGGGTCTTGGCCATCAAGCAGACACTCTACCGCACCAGCGGCAATTCCCCGATCACCCGGGCGCTGATGGAGGCGGCCGAGGCGGGCAAGCATGTGACGGCCCTGGTCGAACTCAAGGCCCGGTTCGACGAGGCGAACAACGTGAGCTGGGCCCGCCAACTTGAGCGGGCCGGTGTGCATGTTGTCTTCGGCTTCCTCGACCTGAAGACCCATTGCAAGGTCTCGCTGGTGGTGCGGAATGAACGCGACGGGTTGAAGCGGTATGTCCATCTCGGGACCGGGAACTACAACCCGGCTACCGCGACGACCTACACCGATCTCGGGCTGTTCACGGCTGATGAGGCGATTGCAGAGGATGCCACGGCCCTGTTCAATCTGCTGACCGGCTACTCACAGGGCCATGTCTGGCAGCAACTGATCGTCGCCCCGAACGACCTGCACCGGCGGACCCTGGAGTTGATCGACGGCCAGACTGTCCTGGCGGTAGCCGGCAAGCCAGCCCGGATCTTCGCCAAGGTCAATTCACTGGTCGACCACCAGGTGGTCGAGGCCCTTTACCGGGCCAGCCAGGCTGGAGTGCCGATCGACATTCTCTCCCGGGGAATCTGTTCTCTGCGGCCCGGTGTGCCAGGGCTGAGCGAGAACATCAAGGTTCGCAGCATCGTCGACCGGTTCCTCGAGCACAGCCGGATCTACATCTTCGGTGACGGGGACGATGCCGAGGTCTATCTGTCTAGCGCAGACTGGATGCCCCGAAACTTCTTCCGGCGGGTGGAGGTGATGTTTCCGGTGCTGGCCGAGCCACTGCGTCGGCGGATGCTCGAATCGATTATTCCGACCTATCTGGCCGACAACACCCGCACCCGGATCATGCAGCCCGACGGGAGTTTCGAACTCCTCCATCCGGCCGCCGGTGAAGAGCCGGTCCGCTGCCAGGTGCGGTTCATGGAAGAATCGGCCAGACCGCCCACCACCGTAACCAAACTGCCGAGCCTCGACGAGGGGCCAACGGCCCGGCAGGCGACGGCCAGTGACAAGTCCCGGGCCGCCAGCCCGCGGCAGCGTCAGGCTGGGTTGAAGGGGCGGAAGGCCCGCTCGTAAACTCAACGGCCTCCGTTCGGCAGCCCGGGAAGGTCCATGGTCTGTTCGATCTGGGCAGTGGCACGGGCGCAAGCGGACTCTATGGCCGAAGATCATTATCAGGTACTTGGGGTGTCGCGGACGGCGACAGCGGAGGATATCCGGAAGGCCTATCGGGAGATGGCCCGAAAGTACCACCCTGACCTCCATCCCGATGACAACGCGGCCAAGGAGCAATTCAAGAAGGTGCAGACTGCCTTCGACGTCCTCAATGACCCCAGCAAGCGGGAGATGTACGACCGCTACGGCAGTTCCTTCGAAGGCGTTGGTGGGGGCGGGGGCGGCTGGACCCCCCAGGGGCAGGCTGGGCCCTTTCCGGGAGGGCCGCAGGCCGGCGCCGAGATCGACCTTGAAAGCCTGTTCGGCGGTGGCTTTGCCGATCTCTTTGGTGGCGGCGGTGGCCGCAGCAAGCGGGCCGGGCGGGGCCGGCGGGCGGCGGCCATGCCGGGCGAGGATCTCTCGGCCACGATCATCGTGCCTTTCAAGCTGGCAATCGACGGTGGCAAGACCGAGGTACGGATCGAGCGGGATGGCCGTGGCGAGACGATCAGCGTCACGATTCCGCAGGGGCTGCCCGATGGAGCCCGGATGCGGCTGCGGGGCCAGGGGCGTCCCGGCAGTGGCGGTGGTCCGGCGGGTGATCTGGTGCTGCAGGTGCGGGTTGAGCCTCATCCAGTGTTTCGCCGCGATGGCGATACGCTCATGGTTGGGCTGCCGATCACCCTGTCCGAGGCAATTGCCGGCGCGAAAGTCGATCTGCCGACTCCCTGGGGCACGATCAGCCTGCGGATTCCCCCGGAAACATCCTCCGGGAAGAAGCTCCGAGCAGCCGGCATGGGGGTGCGGCATGCCAACGGGGCCAAGGGCGATCTGATCGCCGATGTGCAAATTGCGTTGCCGGGCGGAGCCGATGCCGCGGCGACCGAAAGACTGCTCGAAGCAGCCCGGGCGGCCGAGGCGATGGCAACCCAGCCGCCGCGGGTGGGGCTGGTCTGGTGAGCGGCACCGGCGGGGACTGTCGCTTTCCGCGCACCGCCCGGCTGCGGCGACCATTGGAATTCAAGGCGGTCTACGCCGGCCGGATGTCGGTGGCAGCCGGGCCACTGGTGCTTTACGGTCTGCAGCGTCCTGACGCCGCGACGGCTTCCCGGTTGGGACTGTCGGTCTCCCGCCGGGTGGGCAATGCGGTTGTCCGCAACCGCTGGAAGCGGCGGCTGCGGGACGTCTTCCGGCGGCTACGGCCGCGGCTTCCCGCCGGGCTCGATCTGGTGGTGGTGGTGCGAGCGGCCGGCCCACCCTTTGCGGGTGCCGCGGGTGCGGCGGCGATTGAGCGGTTGCTGCTCGACCTGGCGGGCCGGCTGGTCAGGAAAATTGATCGGCGGGAGAAAACCTCCTTGCCAGCTGGGGTGCAGCATCGAGATGACAAGCCGCAGTCTCCTCCAGTCGTGGATGGTGGCTGAGATGGCAGGTGGTTTTTTCAAACTCCTCCGTTGGCTGGCCGCCACGATCGATCGCCTGGCGATCTCGGCACTCCTCGGGCTCGTCGCCGCGTATCGCCTGCTGCTGAGTCCGCTCCTGGGAAGGCACTGCCGTTTTCAGCCCACCTGCAGCCGTTATTTTGCCGAGGCGGTGAAAAAGCACGGCGCTCTTCGGGGCACGATCAAGGGCGTCGGCAGGATCTGCCGGTGCCACCCCTGGCATCCCGGTGGTCACGATCCCCCCTGAGCGGTTCGGGGCCGCCACGTCACCGGCTGCTAGCCGATGCCCTGCCTGACCGCCCAGACTGCCGCCTGGGTGCGGTCGCTTACCGTGAGTTTGCGGAGCAGGTTCTGTACATGTTCCTTGACCGTCTCGACACTGATCGAGAGGGCGTCGGCAATTTCTTGGTTTGAAAGTCCCATGGCAATCACCCGCAGCACCTGAGTCTCCCGTGGAGTCAGTGGTACCTCGATGCTGGCCGGCAGGCTGCGGTCGGCGATTCGGACGGTCATCTGGAGGAGTTCCCCCCGCTGGTGGGGTGCATGGCCTTTGACGGCACCTTCGATGGCGGCGATCACGGTCTCGCGGCCCACGCCCTTCAGCAGGAAATCGGCCGCACCAGCCGATGTTGCCCGGGCGGCGTAGGTCGGATTATCGAAGGCTGTGAAGACAATTACCTGCATAGTCTGGCAGGTCTGGCGGAGCGGTTTGATGAACGCCAGCCCGTCCTCACCGCCCGCCAGCCGGATGTCAAGCAGGACCACATCGGGACGCACTCGACTGCAGAGTTCGATCGCCTCGGCACCGTTGGTTGCCGAGCCAACTACCTCGATCGACGTCTTTTCGAACAGCGTCTTCAGGCCCTCGCGAACGACTTCGTGGTCGTCGACGATCGCCAGCCTTACTGGGGCATGTGCAGCCATCGGAATGGATTCCTCCAAACTCGGGAAAGTCACCAGGGAATACTTTCAGGGGGGCACCCCCTGCGCTGGCCGAAAGCATAGTCGGAATCCAGCTCCCAGACACAACCCCCCCTTGGAAGCGGTTCAGCAGCGGACTCCCTGGGCCTGCGGCCGGCATCCAGCGGCTGTCAACCGCGGGTGAGAGCCCGTTTTGTTCAGCTGCCGGACAGCCAGCCCAGGTGGGTGAGCCACTGCTGAAGCCAGGGGAGCGTCCAGGGGCTCCAGCTGGGCGCGGCGACGGAGACCACCGAGAGAGCCAGCAGCACCAGCAGCAGGAGACCGCCGGCCCGGCTCGTCGACAGCCGATCAGCCGCCGGCGTGGCGGCGACGGCCCACAATGGTGCCAGCCAGAAGACCCAGCGAAAGCCACTTGCGGTGCCGCCGTAATTACGATCGAGGGGCTGGCGGGTGAGATAAAAGACGATCACGACCAGCGTGATGAGGCCGATCGTTCCGGCGAGGAACTGCCAACCCTGACCGGGGCGTCGCCGGAGCAGCATCAGTCCCGGTATGAGCAACAGCCAGGCGGGCGTCAGCGAAAAGATGCCGTGATGCCCCACCAGCGAATGCACTGCGTAGATGGCGAGCGACGGCTCGCCCCGATCAATGCCTTGCGGATTCCGCCAGTAGCTTTCGAGCACTCGGCCATTCGGAAGCGTGAAGCGATAGTCGTACCAATTGTCGGGATTCCAGTCGTGCGGTTCGTTCGCCGACCGCCCGCCGGCAGGTGGGCTGGCTTCGGTGGCGGTTGGCGGCGGCCCGCGAAAGGCGTAGGCCGGCAGCGGTGTGCCGTGGGCCAGGATGTTGGTGCCGATGGCGGCGACGGCCACCAGGGCGAGGGCCGGCACCGCCGCCAGTACGGTCCGTCGCCAGTCGCAGGCAGCCAGCATCCCGACCACGGCGGCCGTCCAGGCGAGTGCCGGCAGTTCAAAGGCGGCCGCCAGCCCTGCCGTCAGGCCGGCGGTGACAAACCAGCCCCAGCCGCGACGGCCGTCCAACAGAATCGCCAGCACCGCCCAGAGACTGACCGCAGTGCAGGCGGCGGCGAAGAGATGGTTGGTCAGCACCACGGCAAAGGTGTTCATGAGGGTGCCGCAGGCAATTACAGCCGCTGCCCACAGCCGGCCACCGTCTGTTCGCCCCACCCGGTCGATGCAGCCAAACCCCGCCAGGATGGTGACCGCCAGCGGCAGCAACCCGTAGAGCACCAGCAACGGCCGGCCGAGTTCGAAGGGGTGCTCTCCCAGCGTCCAGCCGGTCAGCCAATGGACCAGCCAGTACGGGCCGGCCAGCAGCACCGGCAGCAGCGGTGGTTTACTCGAGTAGAGATGCAACTGCCCGTCGGCACCGGGGTGAACGACGGCGTCGATCGTGTCCCAGCCCGGCTCGATCACCAGTTCTTCGATGGCAAAGCTGCCCCGTTCAACGAGGCTGCGGATTGTCAGCCAGCGGCTGCGGTCGTTGCCCGACAGGAAGGGCCGCAGAAGTCGCTTCTCAGTCTTGATCGTCTCCGCCAGTTCCCGCCGCACTGCTGCAGCGTCGGCCGGGGAACCGCCTTCCGCCGCTCTGGCCAGTCGGCGTTTGACTGCCTCGTCGATCAGCCGTTTTTCCAGGGCCAGCCGGTCGACGCTTGCCACGGTGCCGATCCGGCCCAGCACGCCGCCGAGGGCCACCGCAGCAAGCAGGCCATAGACCGTCCAGCGGAGGCCGGCGGTGGGGTCTGCCGGGGGGCGGTCCACCGTCGCGGTCACCAGTCGGCCGGTCTGAAGTGCCAGCCAGACCTGCATCAGATCGAAGAGCCCATGAAAGAATCGGGTGAAACCATATTTCGAGACGCCGCGGGTGCGGGGCCGGTGATGCACCGGCTGCTCGACAATCCGACCGCCGGCTGCCGCTGCCAGCACCGGAATGAACCGGTGCATCCCGGTGTGCAAGGGGAGTTGCCGGGCGATTCCGCGTCGCATCGCCTTCAGGCCACAGTTGTGATCGTGGAGTCGGAGCCCGGTCAGCCAGCTGACCAGCAGGTTGAAGACCCGCGAGGGCAGCGTTTTATGCCAGGGGTCGAGCCGGGGTGTCTTCCAACCGTTGACCAGGTCGGCTGCCGTCGTGGTCGCTGGCTGGTCCGTCGAGACCAGGCCCAGCCGGGACAGCATGCCGGGAATTTCCGCAGGGTCGTCCTGGCCGTCGCCATCGAGCATCACCACCGCCTCACCCCGGGCCGCGGAGAAGCCGAGGGCAAGGGCGGCCGATTTGCCGCGGTCACCGGTCAGTGGCAGGCAGCTGATCCTGCCGTCGGCGGCGGCGGCAGCGGCGACCTCCGCCGCTGAGCCGTCTGTCGATCCATCGTCGATGACCAGCACTTCCCAGCCGAAGCCGGCGGCATCGAGTTCAGTGGCGATCTCACCAAGCAGCGGGCCGATGTTGCCCGCTTCGTTCCGAACCGGAATGACGAGGGTGACCTGTGGGGTATCGGGAGGAGAAGTCAGCATGCAGGCAGAAAGGAGATGGGCAGGGAGGCGGGGATGCGGCCAAAAAACCGCTCGGGCGGGGAGTATGGCACGGAGCGGCGGTCAGGTTCGACCCGAATTCGCCGCCGGTTCCCGATTCGGTCGGGGCCTGCCTACAATCGGGACTTTCCCAGCCCCGCTCCCATGACCGGCAAGTGACGGCCGCCCCATGACCCGCCTGATTTCCCTCGGTGTCATCCTTGGCCTGGTCGTCGTCTTCGGCCTGCTGTCGCTCCGGGTGATGTCGAGCTTTTTGTTGCCCTTGCTGCTGGCTGCGATGCTGGTGGTGATTTTCGGGCCGCTCTATCGCTGGCTCCGGCAACTGCTCCGCAGCCCTGACTGGGTCGCCGCCGGGCTGACCACGGCGTTCGTCCTGTTGATCGTGCTGGTGCCGCTGGTGCTGCTCGTGATCCGGGCCGGCGGTGATGCAGTGGCGATGCTCAAGAGTCCCGCCGGCATCCGCCTCGACCCGGCGATCCTCGATGGCCTAATCATCTCGGTGAACGAGGCCACCGGGCTCCACCTCACCGCCGCCGACGTCAACGCCGAACTTCGCCGGCTGGCGGAGGATCTGTTCGGCCCGATTGCGACCGGGGCACCGATCGTCATCGTCAAGCTGATCATCGGCGTGATCGTCATGACGGTATCGCTGTTCTATTTTCTGGCCGATGGGCCGCGGATGTTCTCTGCGGTGACCCGGCTGATCCCGCTCGACCAGCGGTATCAGTGGCAGTTGCTTGAGGAGTTCGAGGAGATCAGCCGGGCGGTTGTCAGCTCGACGTTGTTGGCGGCAATTGTCCAAGCCGTGCTGGCCGGCTTCGGTTTCTACGTCGCCGGTCTCGAGACGGTCTTCCTGCTGACACTGCTGACCTTCTTCGCGGCCATGATTCCCTTTGTCGGGGCAGCCGCAGTCTGGGGCGGAGCCAGCCTCTACCTGCTGTTTTTCATCAAAGACACCTGGACCGCCGCCGGGCTCGCCCTCTGGGGGGTCTCAGTCGTCTCGACCATCGACAATGTCATCAAGCCGATCGTCCTGCACGGGCAATCGAAGCTCCATCCGCTGCTGGCCCTGCTCAGCGTGCTCGGCGGCGTCGGCGCCCTCGGCCCGATCGGCATCTTTGTCGGCCCGATCGCCGTCGCCTTCCTCCAGGCGGCCCTGACGATGCTCCAGACCGAACTCGACACGCTGGCCCACGATCGGCAGCCGGGTGTCGTGCCAACGGCCGAGTTGCACGAAGAGCCCGGCCGAGGGTGAAATAGAAATCCCAGGAGCAGGCCGCTGCTCGGTCGGTACCATCGCTGAAAGGCACCTCCATGCTGCTGAAATTCTTCTGCCTGACGGCTGCCATGCTGGCGGCGGGGATCGAAACGGCCTATGTGCCGACGGAGACGGGGGGCGGAGACTATCTCGTGCGGGTTGAGCCCGACCTGGTCACCGGCCGGAGTCCCTACAGCTTCACCAGCGACGTGCCGGCCGACAGCCGCGATGTCCGCCGGGTCCGCATCTACGTTGCCGACCGCTGGCCGGCGACGGTTGAACGGAGCGTGATCGAGGCGGCCGCCCGGCCCCGCCCGGCCCCCGGGGAGACGGCAGCGACAGCCGACAACTCCCCTGCTGGTGAGGAGGCTGAGCAGCGACCCTGGTCGCTGTTGATCGGCACGCTGGTAGCGCTTTTCATTTCGCTCGGCGGCAATGCCTATCTCGGCATGCTGCTTGGCTCGATGCGGACCCGCTACCTCGGCCTCATCCGCGAACGGCTGCCGGGGCTGTCGTGATGCCTATCCTCAGCCACCGGGACTATTCTGGCAGCCGCCAGCCCGGCCGCGGCCCTCACGTGGCGGTGCCGAGCACCTTCCTATCCATGCTCGAGACCGGATTTTCTGTGCCAGTGCAGGTGACATTCGAACGCAAGGCTTACGTACAGTAGGGGCTGATCAAGCAGGCCCCCATGTTCGACGAGCAGCGTGATCAGCATGCGGCCGATGCGGCCGTTGCCATCGAGGAACGGATGGATCGTCTCGCACTGGACGTGCGTAAGCCCGGCCTTGACCAGGGACGGGAGCGGGTCGGCGGAGTACATCCACTTCTCGAGGGCGGCCAGAGCGGGGGCGACCGCATCATGCCGCGGCGGTACGAAAGTGCGTTTCCTGGCCGCGTGCCACCGATCCAGTTTTGGCTCCGGCGGATTTCACCCGAGCGTTTGTCTTCGGCACGGAGTCCGCGTCTGAGGATGCGTTGGACATCGCACAGCAGCCGCGTGCTGAGCAGCAGACCGGCGGAGTCGGCGATCGTGGCGCGGGCGTGGTTGAGTCCTGTGACCTCGTTGCAAATCTCCCCAACGTCAGCTGGCCGGTCGGTTGTGCTCGTCGCCTCAAAGGTCGCAACATCACGGAGTGTCGCCTGGGTGCCCTCGATCTGAGACGACAACACGACCTCTTTGCGAACGAAGCCGTAGAGGAACCAACCTGGGTCGGGGACCATCGCGCCGGCGATGCGGAGGCGACCGATGGAAGTGACCGCCGCGGCGTGTCGATCGGCAAGTTCGCCCTCGACCGCCAGCGGAGGTTCTGCTGGCGGCAGGGCCCGCGGTACGAACGCCCTCACGGACTCGCCGTGGTGGGTGCCTATTCGGTACATGCCGGTCTCGCGAAACATCAATAATTTTAGAGAAGCGTTCTGTTTCACCAAAATCCACTGATTCATCGCTCTGAACGAGCGGCTTTCGGTAGCCAAGACTTCTTTGCTAACGGTGGCCGAGCGAAGCGAAACGTGGGGGGGCACTTTCGACGCCCCTTGTCCCTGTTGATCGGCACCTTGTACCGCTCTTCATCTCCCTCGTCGGCAATGCCTACCTGGGCATGACAGTGAGGGCGGCGAGTGGGATCGCGAGTAGCAGAAGAGGCGGCCGATTCATTTCGACTGAAACTCCCGGCTGGCGACGAGGGCCTGGAAGAACTCGCGGAGCTGCCAATCCTTGGCCTTTCCCTGCGATGTGATGCGCTGAACGAGTTCGTCATCGGCATAGCCGCAGGGGCGGCCGAGGGCGTACTCGAGGAGGGCCTCGGTGAAGCCCGTCGCAAAGGCGTCGACACGGTCGGCCACGATCTCCCGCAGCCCGAAGAAGTCCTCGAAGGCGGGGCCGCCGTGCAGCTTGCCGGCAGGACCGATCTCCCACTCCTTCTTGCCCAGGCCCCGTTTCTCGTCGCTATCGGTCGTCCGCCACAGCCCCGCGGCGTCGAAGTTTTCGAGGCCGAAGCCGAGCGGGTCGAACCGCCGATGGCAGCTGGCGCACTGCGGCTCTTCCTGGTGGGCCTCGAACCGCTCGCGGGCGGTGAGCAGCTTCCCTTCCAAGCGTGAAAGTTGAGGCACGTTGGGTGGCGCCGGAGGCGGCGGATCGTTCAAGAGATGCTTTGCCACCCACGCGCCGCGGTGAATCGGATGTGACGACGTGCCGTCGCTTCCCATCGCGTGGATCGCCGCCATGCCAAGCAGGCCGCCCCGTGGCGAACGGGGCGGGAGAGAGACGGGGAGGAACGATTCCCCCGCGATGCCTTCGAGGCCGTAGTGCTGTGCGAGCAGTCCATTCACGACCACGGTGTCGCTCATGAGAAGATCGCGCAGGCTGCCGCCGCCGCGCAGCACATGGGCAAACGTCTCGTAAACCTCCCAACGGGCCGCCACCTTCATGCTGTCGTCGAAGTCGCGGTGCTTCTCGGAGTCAAACTCGAAGAAGTCGAGCCGCTCCATGTGGAGCCACTGGTGGAGAAAGCCGGCGAGGAAGGCGCCGAACCGGCCGCTCGCGATCAAGCGGTCGCGCGAGCGCAGTCTCAAACGCGTCGCCGACTCCCGCGCGGGCTTCGAAGAGTTTCATGAGCCGGTCGATGAACTCCGGCTTGGGCGGCTCGCCGCGAAACGCCCGCTCCGCCAATCGCTCGATCACCTCCCTTGCTCCGGCGGCGTCCTGCGTGGCCGCGATCAGTGACACCGGCTCCGGCTCGCCCGGCTCCGGCGGCAGTGGCCCCTCGATCTCCACCCAGTCGACCCAGATCACGGGTGTGGGGCCGCGGCCAAACTCGTAGAATGACTTCATGAATCGATCATTGTCGGTGCCCCGCCTGATCCGCCGCTTCGCGCGAATCGAGTAGGTCCGATCCGGGCCGCTGCCGACGCGGATCTTTACTTCCAGGATCTGCGGGTTGTCGAGCGTGCCCGTCACCTGATGAACGCTCATCAGGTCGAAGTTGTCGAGGCCCTTCCCCTTGTTGCCAAACTGCACGAATCGCTGGTGCCACTCCGCGTCGTCGGTGGCGGCGATTCGATAGCGGTAGATGTAGTCGCCCGGTGGCCAGCGATCAGGGAATTTGTGCGACTCGGTGGTGTGCACCGGGTGGCAACCGAGATAGACGCCTGCATCGGTCGCCGGCCGCGTGTAGTAGTCTTTCAGCGTGGGGAGCGACTTGACCCCGGCGTTGCGGGCGAAGAAATCGAACGAACTGGCATCGTTGTAACCGTAATCCGCGACGGCAGGCTTCCCGACCAGCCGGTCCCACTCGATGTAGAACTGCGCCTGAAAGTCGCCTCGGCCACCCATCCGCTTCGTGATGTCGGCGACGACGTCGGCATGCTCGGGCAACTTCGCCAGATCGTCGACCGCCTGCGTCCAGGCGACGTATTTGGCGTAGGCTTCCTCCTGCTGCTTCATCATCTTCTGCTGTCGTTCGTTGACGAAGTCTTCCATGTCGCGGTGGTAGGTCTGCGGCGTGGCCGTGGTTCCTTTCTGAACTGCGATCGCCTCCTCGACCGCCTTGCGGCCGAGCGCCGAATACGACTCGAACTGATCGCTCGACATCACTAGGCCCGCCCCCACGGTATCCATCGATCCCGCCCCGCCGTCCTGTGGCAGTTCCGTCACGTCGATCTCGACGCCGAGGAGATCGCGGATGGTGTTTTTGTATTCCCGCTTGTTGAGCCGCCGGATGATCTGCCGTGTGCCCTGCTCGCCGATCACCTTGCGGGCCACCACGAGCGTCTGGGCGAGATCTACCAGAAACTCCGTCTTCGCCTCCCGCTCCGGCTGCGGCTCGTCTTCCGGTGGCATCTCGCCGGAGTTGAGCACGTTCATCACCTTCTGCCAGCGATCGGCTCCCTCGGTCGTGGTGATCTCGAGCGGCAGGTCATCGAGCCGCACGCCGCTGTCGACGTCGGCCCCTCTGTGGCACTTCCCGCAGCTGGCGTGCAGAAACGCCGCATGCCCCGCATCCATCCGGGCCACGGGCACCGCCGCACACACACTCGGACATGCGAAGACGAGCCCCAGCATGAGGATCGCGATCCGCCTGCCGTTGACGGCGGCACGGCTAACTTCATGGAAAGACGGTACACTCCTACGTGAGGGCATGACCAAAACTCCAGCAGGCAGGGCGGTGTTTCATGACGTTGTCCGAAAAGATTTCCCACGAAGTGCAGGCACTGCCGGAAGCCATCCAGCGAGAGGTGCTCGATTTCGTGGAGTTTTTGAAGGCCCGGAAGGTCCGCGCCGAAGATGAAGCGTGGAGCAGGTTTTCGCTGGCCCAGGCGATGCGCGGACTGGAAAATGAGCCCGACCTGTATTCCGCCGCCGACCTCCACGAGCCGCGGTCATGATTCGGGAGGGGCTGGTCGTCCTCTTTCCATTTCCTCACGTTGAGGCCGGGTTGCCCGGAAAGGTCCGTCCGGCAGTCGTGCTCCGCCGCCTTCCCGGAGACTACGACGATTGCTTGATCTGCATGGTCTCGTCGAGGATCGATCAGAAGATCGAAGGATTCGACGAGGTGGTCTCGCCTGACGACGATGATTTCGCGGAATCCGGTCTCAAGGTGAGCAGTGTGATCCGCATCACGCGACTTGCGATCTGTCATGGTCCAGCCTTACTGGGAAGCATTGGTCATCTTGAGGAAAGCCGACTCTCCCGCATCCGCGCACGTCTTTCGGAGTGGCTCGGCGGCCGGGCTCCGTAAACAAGCTCCGTAAACAAGCTCCGTAAACATGCTCCGTAAACATGCTCCGTAAACATGCTCCGTAAACATGCTCCGTAAACATGCTTCGGCGCGTCACGCGGTGAGGTCGCCGAGCGTTCCGGTGGAGTCGCCGTGGACATCGACCTCGAGGCCCAGGCCCTGCATGAGCGTGAGCCAGAGGTTACACAGCGGCGTCTGCTTGGCCGCCAGCACGATATGGCGGCCGTGCTTCACGCCCGCGCCGCCGCCGGCGAGGATCGTGGGGCAATTGTCGAGCGAGTGGATCCAGCGGATGTTGCTGCCGAACGAGAGTGACACGTTGTCGAGGAGCGTTGAGCCGTCGGGCTCCTCGACAGCCGCCAGCTTGTCGATGAACTCCGCGAGCAACTTGCTCATTTCGCGATCCCGCTTCTGCGAGGCCTCCATGCGGCTGCCGGGGGTATAGTGGCTCACGTCGTGCGGGTGGTAGTCGATATCGAGCGGCTTCATCAGGTTCCAATGGGGCTGACGGTAGGTGATCACCCGCGTCGAGTCGGTGCGGAGGGCGGCGATCATCAGATCGTGCATAAGCCGTGTCTCCGCGATACCGTTGGCCTCCTCGGGCGGCTGCTTGAGGTCTGCCTTCGGCTTGGGTCGCGTCATCCAGGCCTCATCCTTGGCCAGCCGCGTCTCGATCTCGCGGATCGACTGGAAATACTCGTCGAGCTTGCGGCGGTCGTCGGCGGAGAGCTTGCCGTCGATCGCCTTGGCCTCCACGAGCACGGCGTCGAGCACGCTTCGCTGCTCGGCGAGCGCCCGCCGCCGCTCCTCGAGCGGGGCGTCCTCGTCGCCGAAGAGCTTCTGGAAGACCGCCAGGGGCGTGTCGACGCCGGCGATCGGCTTGCCCTGCCGGTTCCAGGCGAGCGAGAGCCCCGGGGAAAGCCGATAATCAGCCCCGGTCTGCTTCCGGTCCGGAAACCAGGTCTCGTTGGTGATGCCGTAGCCAAACGAGATCGCGATCATGCGCTTGGGGGCGGAGGGCGTTGCATCCGCAGCGAAAGCCTGTCGCGCGAGCGACGGCAACAACGGGAGGGCCAGCGATGTGCCGGCGGCCCGCAGAAACGTACGGCGGCCGAGGGGCGAGGTGGCGGGCAGGCTGTCGATCATGGTGCTGCTCTTTCTGGTGGCGGGGTCGGGGCTTTGTCGTCAGGGTAAAGTCGCAGACAGAGTTTTTGCCTTCGACCGGCTCGATGATGAGGATGGTCGTCTCGCGTTTGACATAGGGGGCCGGCACCACCTGTTCCGCTACCGGCTCACCGTCGCGGACTTCCCCGGTCGGCTTGTAGAGGCTGACCGTCACGGAGGTCTTCTTGGGGAAAATCTTGGCAGAGAATCGGCCGGTAGCATCCGTGAAGGCGTGGCTGGTGGGGCCGTCGCCAGCGGCGGGATAGAACATCAGTGCGGCACTGGGGAGAGGTTCTCCATCGAGGGTAACCGTGCCGCTGACGGTGGTGGCGGCCGCCCCGCAGCCAAGGGACGTGAGCAAGGCGAACGCGATCCCCGCGAATGCGTTGGCGACAGTCACTTTCACTGAAATGGATAGCCGATTCATTGGAATCCTCGTGTCAGTAAGAGGGCACGGTCAGGCCGGAGTTCATCGTGGAAAGCTCCTGCCAGGCATTCAGCGAGATCGTGTTTTGGATGAACCGCACCCCGCCGTCGCACATCGACACGTTGACGCCGCCGGGATGCCGGCTGCGGGCGCTATGGCTGAGCGCGATATTTGCGCGCGGGTTGGTGCACGGAAGGGTGACTGGGTCGTACGTGTGGTCGCCTCCACTGCTGTAGGTCAAATCGATGCCTGAGTTCGGCGTCGCATGCGTCGTAAAAGCTGAGGTGAGACCGGAGATCACGACCCCACGCGTGTCGGCATCGTCGGAACTGACATCGACAGGAAACACGCGGATTTCGCCCATCAGCAGGGTCTGGGAGATGTCGTCGGTGATCTGGCTGAGCTTCGTTTTAAACGGGACGAAGTTGTTCTGGACCGACCCGCCACGGAAGCCAAATGGGCTTGAGGGAACAGCCTGCTGCTGGTTGCCCGGCACGGGCGTTGCCGAACCAGTCGCCTGCAACAGGCCGGCCCTGCCGCCATTCACGACATAGTTTTGGCGGGCTACGCAAAAGGTGTTGCTCGTGCCGTAGGTGGCGTTGCGTCTGCAGTGGTAGGCACCGGGTTTATCACTCGGGCAGTAATAGACCGGTAGACGCAGTTGCGAAATCATGTTGTTCCGCATCCCGCCGATCATCACACCCGTGTCGTCGTGCGGCGCGTCAAAATTCCACCGGTCATAGAGTTCGCTCTGTTCGATGAAAGGCCACATCGCTACGACCCAGCCGCGATACGCTCTCTTGCCATCCCCGTTGACTTCACTCCTCGCCGGGTTTGCCCGATTCGCGATGTACGGCAATGCCTTGTTGGCATCCTCATACGTCAGCATCGCCAGCGACCATTGCTTCAGCTGGTTGGTGCACATCGAGCGGCGGGCTGCTTCGTGTGCACTCTGCACGCCCGGCAGGAGAATCGCCACCAGCACGCCGATGATGGCGATCACCACCAGAATCTCGATCAGCGTAAACCCGCAGATTTTTGGATGCGGCTTCATAAAGGGATCCTTTCAGGACGAGATGAGAAGAAAAGAAGCTCTGATTACGGCATGGTGTCGGGAGGCAGGAGCGTGAGCCGGACGTCGTCGCAGTAGTGCCGGTCAAACGTCGCCGCGCCGCGACCGGGCGTGCGATCCATCGTGGTCGCGTCGATATGCACGATGGCAAACCGGCTCCCGGCCGGCAGCGAGACGGTGGCCGACACCTGCTGCCAGCGGTCGGCCTCGCCCGAGGAGAGCAATCGCTCGGCCGCTTCGGAGGCCGCCAGCGACCGCGTCTCCGGCCACGCGGGAAGAATGTCGGCAGGCGGCTTGTCGAACAACGACAGTCGGCCCACGAACAACGACTGCACGTCGTGCGGTCCGCTCGCGTCGCGGACCTTCGCGGTGAGCCGGAGCATGCAGCCGCCTCGCGCGATCAGGTCGGCATACGGGGCGAGATCAACAAGTTGATAGAGATCGCAGGAGTCGGCTGTGGACACGGACGGATCGCCCGGCCCGGGCAACGCCTGTTCGAAAGCCAGCATCCGGCGGCCATCGGCCGGCACGACGCCCTGCTCCGCCCCGCAGGGCCGCACCCGATCGGTGCCCCAGACGCCACACGATTGCGGCAGCCGGTCCATCCGGGTGGCGGATGCTGGCGGGATTTGCATGTGGGTCGCGCCGGCCTCGAAGCTCGGGTTGGCGATCGTGATGGGCACCGGCGGCCGGCTCCGCCAGAAAGAAATCCTGTACGACATCCCCGGCCACGTCGGCAGTGCCTGCCTGCCTGCGCGAGCCGAGCCGCCGAAGCGTTCTGTGCCGGGAAAGTCAGCGGCGGCCTGGTCTACCGCCCCTGCCCAATCCGAAAAAATATTCTTCCGCCGGCCAGGGCTTGCTGGCTGGCGTCGTGGTCACAGCCGGCGGGGCGGCGGGGCCGACCGGGGCGGTGAGTCGTGGCGGCGTGGGGCCGAGATACCGCACGGTTGCCTTGGCTTCTTCGAACAGTGCCGCCACATGAGCGTGGCAGGTGAGCACCAGCATCTGCCGGTCGCCGGCCTGATCAGCCATGAATGCCACCAGCGTACGGGCTGCGGCCCGGGCCCGGGTGTCGTCAAAGTTGACCAACGCATCGTCCATCACGACCGGCAGCACGATGCCATGCTCGTGCAGGCTGCGGACCAGGGCGAGCCGCAGCGCCAGAAAGACCTGCTCACGGGTGCCCCGGCTCAGACGCTCCGGGTTCCAGACCGTGCCGGCCGAGTCGTGGACATCGAGCCGCGGCTCATCGACGGCCGTCGTGATTCTGGTGTAACGGCCTTCCGTCAGCTGTTTGAGCCAGTGCGAGGCCTCCTGGAGTGCCGCCGGCTGATGGTGCCGGGCGACCTCCGCCCGGGTCGTCTCCAGCAAAGCGTGCGTGCGACGCAACAGCAGCAGCCGTCGCTGCTGCTCGGCAATCATCGCCTCGATTCGGGCCAGCTGCCGTTGCTGCGGCTCTCGATCGTCATCGACCTCGGCCAGCGCGATCCGCTCAGCCAACTGGTCGAGCCGTTGCTGGATACTGGCGAGTGTTTTCTCCAACTCGGTGGTGGCGACCTCAGCGTCGGCCAGCCGTTGCTCGAGTGGCACCTCAGCCTGCTCGCCAAGCCACTCATCGAGCAGCTCCGGTTCAGCGAACCGCGCCCGGGCGTCGAGCCAGCTTCGCTCGGCGACGGCAACATCCTGCTCGAGCCGTTCAAAGGCCGGCCGGCGATCGACGCGGGCCAGAAAGTCCTCCTCAGTGGTCACTTCCCACCGCTCCAGCCAGGCCTGCAGGCTGCGGTCGCAGGCCCGCAGCTGGCGGACGGCCTGCCGGTGCCGCAGCCGGGCCCGATCGAGCTTTCGGGCCAGGGACTGTCGCTGGTCGTGAAGGCGACGCTGCTGATCGAGCAGTTCGTCGAGCTGCTGCAGATGGTCCAGCGGCGTGTTCTCGGGGACGAGGTTGCACTCCACCATCACGGCATCGATGCGGCGGGCGGCGGCTGCGAGTTCTTCCCGTTTCTGCCGGGCTTCGTCCGAGAGTCGACGCCGGTCGTCATCGAGCGCCAGCAGTTCGTGACGATGGGTGCCAATCCGCCAGACCTCTGCCGGGCTGAGGGTGGCCGGCAGCCCCCGCTGCTCGAGCGACTTCTTCCAGCGGGCCACGGCCGCCTTGCGGCTACCGATCGCCCGTTTCAGCCCCTGGCGGGCTGCCTCCAGCCGTTCGTTGAAGACCGGCAGGGTGCCCTCCCGGCCGGCCAGCTGTTCCAAGCGGGCGATCTCGGCATCGGCCTGGGCCACTCGTCGCTCGAGGTCGCCACTAGGCTCGAATCGCGGGGCCTCAGCTGGAGCCGCCACCGCCAGCTGGCGGGCCGCCTGGGCGATCGTCCGGTCAAGGGACTCGCTCTGAGCCACCGCCTCGGCCTGCTGCTTCCGTGCCAGATCATGCTGCCGCCGGAGCTCTTCCAGCCGGTTGCCAGCAGATTTGTCGAGTGACCAGGTCATGACCGAGGCCACGCCGGTGCCCGCCAGCCCGAGGGCCGCGATCGCGTAGGCCAGTGGACCGGTCACGATTGCCGGCAGCAGCAGCCCCGACAAGAGCATGCCGGCACCAACAACAAAGACGCCACCAAGGCCGAGCAGCCAGTTCATCGGCAGCACCTGACCCTCCAACTGCCGGCCCATTTCTCGTTCCAGCTGAGTGGCGGTTGCCTGCAACTCTTCGACCCGCTTGCCGACAGTCATTCGCTTGCGGGCTGCGGTTGCCTGCTCGGTGGCCGCCTCAATGGCGGCGGTCAGGCTCAGCCCACCCAGTGCCGCCTCGGCCCCTTGGACCCGACCCTCTGTCTGTTCCAATCGCTTCTTGGCCCGGGCCACCCGGCCGCGGGCTTTCTTCACGCCGCGGGAGGCAGCCTTGCACCGCCGGGCCCGATTCCGCAGCGGGCCAAACGAGAGGGACAGCCCCTCGGGCAGCAGCACGCCCAGCCCATCATCGATTGCATCGAGCTGATCGACCTGGACCAGCTTGGCGAGGCCACAGAGTCCGACTTGCTCGCCGAAGCGGCGGGCTGCCAGACGGGCATGGGCCTCTGCCCGGCTGGTGTCGGCGACCAGTCGTTCCAACTGGGGGCGTTCGTCGTTGAGGGCCGAGATGGCTGATCGCTTTTCCCAAATGGCGGTCTCGGCGGGTAGGTCGCCCAGTTCCCGTGCCAACCGACGGCGTTCCTGCCGCCGCTTTTCAGCCAGTCGGGTGGCCCGCCGCCGCTGTTTGACATCCTGCCGCCAGCCGTCGTAGTCGGGATGGACGAGGGTCACGAGCTTGAGCGTCTCAAGCTCGGCAGTGAGTGTTCGCCAAGAACCGTACACCTCGCCGGCCGGCACTGCGGCTCGGATCAATTCTTCGGACCGGCGGGCTCGGTCAACCGCGGCGGCGAGGCCGTCGGTCTCACGCTGCAGCCGGGCCTGTTCAATGAAGAGGTCGCCAACGGCAGCGGCTGCACCGGTCTCGATCGCCTCGCGGAGCTCCTGCCGCTGCCGCTGGAGGGTCTTCAGCGGTGGCTCATCAGTGGTGCCGTCCCCCTGATCCAGCCGTGCGATCGCCTCCTCGATATGCCGCAAGGTGCCAGCGACGCGGGACCGGTCGAGGCCGTTGGCCAGCTCGTAGAGGCGGCTGCCGCAGCCCTCCGGCTCGAGCGTTCGCAGTTCGTGCAGTTCATCGAGGCCGAAAGCCATCACGTTGGTGAAGGTGGCTTCGTCGATGTCACCGACAAGATCCTGCAGGTAGATCCGCTGGTCGGCGTCGCGGTGATCATCGAGCCGCTCGATGGTGACCAGATCACCCTCGTCGCCGCCAAGGCCTACGATGCCGTCTTCGTAGCTGGCCCGGGTGAGCCCGGCGATGTCGGGCCCCTCGTGCCGCCGTTCAATCAGGAACCGATGCCGCTCGCGATCACCCCGCGGTCCCCGGCCGATCGCCACCACCAGCCGTCCGCTGCAGGGACGCTGTGGGTCGAGCACCCCCCGGCGAAAGAGGCCCTCGAAGCCAAAAAAAATCGCCCGCACGAATTCCAGCAGCGACGTCTTACCGATTTCGTTGGTGCCGTGCAGCACCTGTACGCTGCGGCCAAGCCCGTCGATGGTGACATCTTCGAGCCCACCGAACCGTTCGATTTCCAGCCGTTCGATATGCATCGACGTTTCTCCGCGAAGTCAGTCTGCAGCCAGCAGCTCGAGTGCGAGCCAGGCGGCCTCGCGGTCGAGTGGTTCACTCCGACCGGTGGCCTCCCGCTCGGTGACGATGTCGGCCAAGGCCGAAGTAAATGAATTGCTCGCGCCGGGTCGGCCCCCGGAGCGACTGTGACCAAGCGGGGCAAGCGACTCGTCCGCGTCGGCGCTGGCCGCCTCACACCAGACGTCGCTTGCTGCCGAGCGACAGCGTCCGCGGAGCAGCCGCAACGCTTCTTCGGCCGCGGCGCCGACCTCGATCCGGCGGTCGACGCTCGTGCCACAGGAAACCTGGCAGTCGACCAGCGTCAGCGGGCGGGCCGTGGCCGGCGATGTCACCTCCGGCACCAACGGCTCAAGGGCCCGCCAGAGCGTGTCGGCCAAGCCGGTGTGATCCCCCTCCGCCGACTCGATGCAGATGGTCCGCCAGACCACCGCCGCCGCCTGAAGTGGCTGCCAGGTGGCGACCGCTGTGCCAGTCACAGAGGAAGTCTCGCCCGCTGCACCCAACGCCACGTCGTCGGCGGTCGGGGGCCGGTAAAGCCGGAGGCCGTGGCAGCCTTCTGGAAGCTGCTCCTGCCGCGACCGGGGCTGGAGCGGAGGCAGCCAGAGAACTCCCGGCGGCAGGCCCCTGTCGCTGGTAGCAGCCCAGATCGCCAGGGTGTCGGGCCGGGCGAGGACCGAGGGGGGCAGTGTCTGCCGGGCAGTCCCGTTCAGCTCCGCTTCGCAGCCGATCAGCAGCCGGCGGTGCAGCGGCGCGGGTGACTCGGTGGCGACTGCCCGCTCGGCATCGGCTGCCGTGGCGATGGCCCAGAGTTCGACTGTGACGGAGCGAATTGTGCCGGTCCAGGGATTCAGCGGCGTGGCAAAGCTGAGACCGGCCGGCTCACCGAGCATCCGCTGCACCTCTCGGGGTGCTGTCGGATTGGTGGTGACCCAGATGGTTTCGCAGCCGGCAGCAGAGGCTTCAAGGATCAACCGGCGGACGGCGATCACCTGGGCGGGGCTGGCCCGCAGCTGATCGAGCACGCTGCCGCAGAGCACCACGCCCCGGGCTTCGTGCTGGCGAGCCAACTGATAGACCTGCCGCAGGGCAGTCAGGGGTGCCTGCCGGACCCGCTGGCTGAGTGGTTCGGAAAGGCCTTCCGGCTCGGCGATTGGGCGGTCGACGGCCGGATCGGAGGCGACTATCAAATCGAGCATTGGCGGTCTCTCGGCAATTCGGGCGTGGGACGACCGCTGCCGGACCCGGCTGCACCAGCCGGCAAGGCTTCGCCTGTTTGCCCGGATTACGACCGCCTGTGGCCGGACTCTACCGCCGCCGCTGCAATTGCCGCTACTGCAAAAGCGGCGGCTGGGCGGCCAGCGATCGGGCGGCGGCGGCCGCCCATTCTTGATCGTTCGCCGGGCTGCCGAGAGTGATCTGCAGCCGGCTGCGGTGGAGCACCCCCTTCTCGATCAGCGAAGGGAAAAACCAGGTTGTCAGGGCAAACCGGGGGGGCTCTGCGCCGCCGGGTGGTGACAGCCTGCGGAGGGTGAGCTCCCGGCCTTCATCCCGCCGCACACAGATCGCCAGGCTCCGCCCAGAGACTGCCTGCCGGAAGAGCAGGCAGAGCACCGCGGAATCAGGCAGCTGCCGCCAGGGCAGCTGGGGCCCATTTCCAGCACCGGCTGAAGTCACCAACCTTGTCCAGTCGGTTCGCGGCCCGTCGCTGCTGCCAACAACAATCTCCGCCGCGGGCAGCAGGCAGTCGACGGCGGTGGCCCCATCGCTGCGGACCGCGGCGGTTTGTGTCGACAGCACCAATTCAATGTTCAGCTCGGCCCGACCGGCTGAAAGCCGCCAGACCGCGGTAGTCCGCAGCCTGCGGCTGTCGCGGGGTTCGTGGATGGCGACGGCATCCCCCCCGCGAACCCAGCCTTCGACCAGTCGGTCAGTGGGTGATTCCGGCAGTTGGACCGCCAGCAGTGCCGCCGCATTGCCTGCCAGTCGCACGCCCCGGTGAGGCTGGCCGAGGTCGAGCAGGCCCACGAGGTCGCCGCGATCGAACCACAGCTGCCGTTTCCCTCCGGGGCTGTCGCCGGACCCCGGCTGGCCCGATTCGGTGCCGGACTGCCAGAGAATGCTGTCGGCCGGCTGAGGGGAGGAAGCAGACTGCGTCATGATGACGCGAGCATATTGTAGATTGCTGGAAGACACAGCCGGGTGGTTGAAATCCGGGCATGGCAGAGGAGGAGGAATGGCTGACGCAGAGAACGGCGGCAGAAACGAACCCGAACCGACGGTGGGCGAGCTCAGGGAGTTCGGCCAAGTGGCAGAAACAGCGGCCCGGGCTGGGGGCGAGGTGCTCCGCGACTGGCGGGGGCGGTTCGGCATCTCGAAGAAGGGGCCGAGGGACCTGGTGACCGAGGCTGACATCGCGGCCCAGCGCACGATCCGTGAGATTCTGCTCGGCCGCTTCCCCGATCATGGGTTCATCGGTGAGGAGGGAGAGGCCGACACCGACGTGCCGCCACTGCGGTGGATGGTCGATCCGCTCGATGGCACCAGTAACTACGTCCACGGCTTCCCGGCGTACTGCGTGTCGGTCGCGCTGGCTGTGGGTGACAACCTGTTGGCAGGTGCAATCTACGATCCAGTTGCCGACGAGTGTTTCACCGCGACCCGCGGCGGGGGTGCCAAGCTCGACGGGGTCCTCCTGCAGACCGCCGATCCGGCCAGCCTCAGCGATGCCCTTGTGGCGGTCAGCTTCCCGCCCCACGTTTCGGCCGAGTCGCAGGCGGTCAGCGATTTTTTGGCGGTCATTCCCCATGTTCATTCGGTGCGGCGGACCGGCTCGACGGCCATCAACCTGGCATACCTGGCGGCAGGCCGCCTCGATGGCTTCTGGGTCCGGAAGATCGCCTGCTGGGATGTCGCCGCCGGGCTGTTGATCGCCAGCGAAGCAGGGGGGGTCGTTATTCCCTGCCGGCATGCCGACGATCCGGTCGGAACGCCCCAGCCGCAGCAGTTGTCACTTGACCGGCCGGCGTTCGTCGCCGCCGCCAACCGACTCGTTGCCGCCGGGCTCGACAAGGTGCTCGCCGACGAGCCCCGGCAGGGCTGAGTGCGGAGCGGGAGAAATGGTTCATGCCGGTCGTCCGGTTCATCCGGTGCGGATCGAGCCCGTAGGGTGCCCGGCATTGGGAATTTGTTGGGCAGGTCTGATTGCGGCGGGGTAGGTTCAAAGAGGTAGCGGTTTGCGCAATCGGAAAACTCTGACACCTTAGGTAACGGCAACTGGTCGTGAATTGCCTCTTTTCCCGCCGGCAGCGGAGGCTCTGCCGCCTGCCCCTGCGAGGGCTGTTTGCCGCCTGGCTTGCTTGTGGCTGGCTGGCCGTGCCGCTGGCCGACGCGGGGGCCGCAGAGCCGGTGCAGCCGCAGGCAAAGGCTCGGGTGCGGGAGCTCGAGCCCGAGCTCTACTATCTCGAGGACGATGCCGGGGGGCTGGTGCCGGTCCCCGGCTTTCGTTACCGCGACTTCGTCGACCTGATCCGGCTTCGTGAAGGGCTGCCCGGGCTGCCGGAACTCCCCGGCGCGGTCCTTGAACAGGTGCGGGTGCGGGTCGCGATGCCAGCCCAGTCAGCCGGTCGACAGACGGCTGTCGTTGACGTCGAAGGCGTTATCAGGCAAACCCGGCCCGGCTGGGTCATGCTCCCGCTGAAGCTTCCCGAACTTGTGCTGACCGGGTCGCCTGAGGTGACCGGCACCGGCCGGGTCGTTCTCACCATCGACAGGCAACCGGCGGCAGTCGCTCCAGCCGTGTCCGAGAAGACGGCCCCGGTGGCTGCGGCGGACCAGCCGATCTTCCGCGGCGAGAGCGGAGGCTTTCTGATCTGGGTCAACGGGCAGGAAACGGGAACAGCCCTTCCCGACGGTGTGGCTGAGCGGCAGACCATCAGGCTGCGGGGGATGGTTCCAGTCGATGCCACCGAGCGTCGGGACCTGATCTCATTGACGCTGCCGGCAGCAGCTAGTTCCCGCCTCGAAATTGAGACCTGGCGGCGGCAGCCAGAGGTCAGCCTCGAGCCCCGGGTGCTCGCGCCCGCCGTGAACCCGCTGGGCACCGACACGGCAGCGGCCGGCGGTAGCCTGGTGTCGGTCGAGGGACTGGTGGGGTTGACCCGCATCAGGCTGGCAAAGCCCGACCAGTCGACCATGGTGACCGCGGAACTGACCGAGGTGACGACCGAAAGTGTGGTCAGGGTTGATGGTCGCACCGCCAGAATCGATGCAGTGCTCCGGCTGGCCAACCTGCCGGATGATCGCCGCACCCTCACCATCGGGCTGCCGCCGCGATCGACGCTCCGCCGGATCGGCCAGCCGGCCAGCCTGGTCCGGCGGGCCGGAACACCCGATCAGCCCCAGGTCGTGGTTCGCCTCGACGATGTTCGAGACGGCGTGGCGGAGATCGAACTTACCTGTGAGCGGGCTATCGATGCTGCCGGGCGAACCGGCTTCGATGCCGGCGGTTTCAACGTTGTCGGGATTCCGCCCTGGCGGCAATGGGGCAGTACCAGCGTGATCGCTGACGGTGACTGGCAGGTCGACTGGGAACCGCGGCCAGAGAATCGTCGCATCGATCCCCCAGTTGCGATGCAGCAGCCTGGATTCGTCGCCGCCTTCGCGTATGACTCGCAGCCCGTCCGGCTGCCCTTGAAGGTGAAGCCCCGCAGCAGCCGCGTGGTGATTGAGCCGGAGTACCGCTATCACGTCAGTGGCAGCCGGGTCCAACTCGACATCCGATTGCGGGCGTCGATTCGCGGGGTGGCAGCCGAACGGGTGCGACTGGCCATTCCGGGCTGGGAGGTCGAAGAGGTCGGGCCGGCCGGCATCGTCGACACCGCCAGAGTGGCTGGCGACGAGGATGAGGTCTCAGTGCCATTTCTGCAGCCGTTGGCCGGTGACGTGGTGGTCGAACTCCGCTGCAGCAGACCGATCGACCGCGTCAACACGCTCCTGCGGTGGACCACGCCCGTGCCCCGGGCCGATCTGGTCGGGCCTGCCAGCGTCACCATCACCTCCGACAGTGACATTGAGGTGATCCCCGACAACGAACTGATCGAGGGCATGAGTCGTCAGGTCGCAACCCAGCAGGGCAGGGGCACCGGCGACCTGCCGCGGATGGCCTATCGGGTGGAGGCGACTGAGGCAATCTTTGCGGCAACCCGCCGATTCCTCGACCGCCAGGTCGATGCCACGGTCGCCGCCCAGATCGACATTGGCACTACGGCACTTGCGGTCCGCCAAGTGGTGCGGCTGGATGTTGCCCACGTGCCGCTGGAATTCATCGAGTGGCTGGTGCCTGAGGCAGTGCTGGATGAGGCCGATGTCGAGATTCGCCAGAACGGCCAGTTGCTGTTGCCAGAGGTCGTCGCCGCCGATGTCGAGGCCGACCCCCAACCCTCGCCAGCCGCCACCGTGCCGACCGCTCCACCGGATGAATCGGTCGACGGTGCTGCCCAGCCGGTCCGGCTGCCGCCGCGGCGAGCGGTCCGAGTGCTGCTGACGGAGCCGCTGCTGGGCACGGGCGAACTGGTGGTCCGTTACCGGCTGCCGCTGCCCACGATTCCCGATGAGACGACCGTGGCGGTGTCGGTGCCGCTGCTGTTACCCCGGCCGGTGGTCATTGCTCGTGAATCGGTGACCCTGACTGAGGCGGTCGGTTTCACAGTCGACGTTCGGGACGACCGGTGGAACCGGGAGGGCGATCTGCAGCAACTCGGCTTTGGCCGGACCTGGAACGCCGTGCAGCAACAGCCGCAGATCGACCTGGCAATTTCTCGGCGGAGCGAGGATGTCCGCGGCGAGACTGTGGTCGAGGCGGCCTGGGTGCGGACAACGTTGCGGCGGACCCTCAGGCTGGATCGCTGGACCTACGCCATCACCACATCGGCCGGTCGACTACCCCTGTTCCTGCCGGTGGCGAACGACACCGCCCAGACAGATCCGGCGGTGGGGCGGACCACCGCCCGCGTGCGGGTTGATGGTGGAAATTGGCTGGTGGCCGAGGATGCCAGCGGCCGCCTCCTGGTCGATCTCAACCAGGAGGGCGGAACCCATCTGCTGGAGATCGAGGTTCGTCAGCCGCTGGTCGACCGGTCGCTGGCCGGTCGCCTGCCGGTGCCGCTGGGGGTTGAACTGGAGCGGCCTGGGTTGCCGGCCTCCACGCTCTACCGGCGGGTCTACTGGGAACTGCTACCGCCCGCCGATGCCATTGTGCTCGCCGGCCCCACCGGCTGGACCAATCAGCAGACCTGGGCCTGGACGCGGTTTGGTTTCCAGCCAACGCCGCTGGTTTCAACCGCCGATCTTGCAGCCTGGGTGACTGCTGCCGTGACTCGTGCGGGGGCCGGCTCCAGCCCGGGACTGTCCGCCCGCTCGGGTGATCCGGCCGACCGTCCGGAGCCACTGCTGGCGGCCCCGGCGGTGGGAACCGAGGCCCGACTGGTCTTCTGCGACGTCGGTACGCCGGCCGCCACCCGAGTTGTGTTGGTGCCGCGCTGGCTGCTGGTGCTGCTGGCGAGCGGGCTGCCGCTTTTCCTCGGACTGGCCATATCGCTGCGGGGGCGGCTCTTCCGCTGGCTGGCCGTTCCGTTGGCGGCGGGCTTTATCACCGGCATGGCGATCGTTCCGCTGGCCACTCTGTCGGTGCTTCAGGCGGCGGTGCCCGGGCTTCTGCTGGCCTTCATGGCCTTCGTTTTCAACTGGTGGCGGACGGCCCGGCCGGTTGGGCCGGTGCTGCCGCTCGAAGCTGTCTCAAGGCCCGGCCGTCGGCCCGACTCAGTCACGCGGGCTGCTCCGGATGAGTCGCTGGTTATCAATACAAAGACGCCACCGGCAGAGGCTGCCGCTGCGGTCACTCCCCGGCGTTCCGTTGGCGAATCGTAGGGAGGCAGCCGATGGTGAATCGACCGGGCAGTGAAAGTCCGTGCCAGGGGCGGCCGGGGAACGTGGCGTTGCCGGTGTTCGCTCATGCCACTTCGATCTGCTGGCTGATCCTGGCGGCGGTCATTGCGGCTGGATCAGCCTGCTCGAGCCTCTGCGGCGAAGAGCCCACCCCGACTGTCCCGTCACCGATCGAGCCGCCGGTTGCGGTCGCCGTCGGAGACCGCGGGTTGTCGTTCATCCGGGTGCAGGTGCCTCCGGGGCGACTGGCGGAGGTTGTCCCTGACGGTTTGCAGTATGTGCCGATGGCAGCAGCGGAGTTTGAAGAGGCGTTGCGGCAGTTCGCAACCCCGGGCGGGCAGCGGCTGACCGGGCTGCCGCGTCCGGCCGCCGATCTGGTTCGCTACCGGGTCCGGCTCGATGAGGCGGGGCGGTTGGTAGGAAAGGTCGAGTTCGCGGTCGCGGGGCAGGGTGATCCGGTGACCGGGCTGCCCGCGGTCGCCCTGCCGCTCGGGCAGACCGACCTGCGGGAGTGTCGCTGGCGGGCAGCGGCGGCGGTTGAGGATGACCAAATCGTTGAGGCACCTGCGCCGGTGCCGTCGGCCGCCGACCCCGGCTCTCTCGCCGGCAGTGAGGTCGATCTGTTTGGGCTGCCCGACGGCTCGCTTGAATTGCGGGTGCCGGGGCCCGGGGTCATCACTGCGGCGGTATCCGTTCGGCCCACTCGCGGGCTGCAGCCGCAAATCCAGGCGGTGCCTCTGGCCGGGGGGCAGCCGGAATACTTTTACCGACTGCCGCTTGTCCCAGCCCTCTCGACAACGCTGCTGCTCGATCTTCCCTCCGGCCTTGAACCCCAGATTCCCGGTTGCCGGGGCAGTTTCGAGCAGCCGGAACCGGTGATGGTGGCTGGCGAAAGCCGGCGGGTTTGGAAGTTTGCCTTCGGGCCCCGGGATGCGGTCGAACTCACCGTGGCGGCGGCGACGAGTCCCCGTCTGTTCCTCTGGTCGAGAGTTCATATTAGCCGCCGGGCTGAGGAACTGACGGCAGTGCTTGTGCCCGCAGGCAAGTGGACTCAGCGTGATCTTTCCCTGGCGAGTGACCCCCGGCTGCAACTGACGCAGCTCTCGCTCCAGCCGGCGGCAGGGGGTGATGCCATCCCCGTCGAGCGGCTGTCGCAGCCGGATGAGCCGTTGGCAATTCGGCTGCCGGTGGAGGCTCTCGGGAGGCGATGGCCGTTGCAGCTCCGGGCGGTGTTGGCCAGGGAATTCAAGCAAAGCCTGTTGGATCGGCTGCCGGGGCTCGCCCTCGAAGCCTCGCAGTGGGCCGGTGGTGGCCTGGTGGTGACGGTGGCGGCCGACCTGCAGTGCGTCGATATCGACACTGCCGGCTGCCTGCCGGTCTCACCCGAGGAGTCCGCCCGCTGGCCGCTGCCTGGTCTGGACGTTACCGATCGAGGCAACGAGGACGCCCCTGAGGTCCCTGGAGCCTGGCTCGCGTTCGAGCCGCAACGCCCCGAGGCGACGGTGAGCGTGACGGTCACGCCGCAGCGGCCGGAACTCGACATCGCCCGGGTGACAACGGTTGACCTGACGACCGCCGCCGTCATCGGTCGGGCGGCCTGCGACATCCGCGTTCGCCGGGGCAGCATCCATCGGCTCGAGGCGGTCGTCGGCGATGGCTGGTTCATCGATTCCATCGAACCGCTCGGCCAGCCGGCCGGCGAGCCGGCAGGCACACTGCTTGAGCCACTGCCTGATCGGCCGGTGGCCACGTCCGCGCGGGGCGAGCCGACGGGGCCGACGGGACCGCAATATGACTGGAAGGTTGTCCGGGAACGACGCGGAGACCGACTGATTCTCGACCTGCCGACGGCAGTGACAACCGACCGGCAGCTGCGGCTGCGGATTACCGGGCACCGCGGTGGTATTCCGGCCGGCAGCCGGTTCAGTTCGGCCGACGTCGAGATGGTCCGGCTGTTCGGTGAGGCCGCCGGCCGATCGTGGATCGACCTGCAGACCAGCTCCGATACCACGCTGCTGGAGATCGGTGGCGTCGGGGAGGAGGAACCGCAGACGCTCCCGCCCCGGCTGCTCGCGCTCAGTGAGGGCAACGGCTGGCGGCAGCGGGTTGCGGCCGGAACGCTGACGCCGCCCCGCTCGTTCCGGCTGCTGCGGCGAAGGCCGCCGCTGGAGGCTGAGACCCAGGCCCGCTTCACGGTCCGGGGGGACCGGCTCAACGAGACCTACAGTTTTGTCTGTCAGCCGCTCCAGGGGCAGCTCGATGCGGTCACTGTTCACTTCTCAGAACCGGTTGGTGAACTCGACTGGTCGATTCTCGCCGCTGGCGACACGACCGTCTTTGCTCGGCGGCTGGAACCGGTCGATCGCGGCAGCCGCGAGGGGCTTGCGGCCACGCCCTGGCCGGCGGCAGCCTCGTATCGAATTGAGATGACTCCTTCGGTGGCCGGCTCGGCAACCCTGCGGGCCACCGCTGCCCGCCCGTGCACCGAGCTGACGCCGCTGCCGCTGGCCTGGGTCGAGTCGGCCGTCTCCGCTACCGGTGAGGTGATCGTGCAGGCGGTCGGGAAGGAGCGGCCGCTCGTCGACAACCAGCGGCTGACAGAGTTGCCACCGCGTGAGCGACACGCCAGCGGCCCGCTTGAGACGGTGGCTGAACTGGCCTATGACATGGCGGTGGCGGGGAGTGCTCCTGGGCCGGCCGCAGTGCTGGTGCCGGCCCCGGTGGCTGCCCGGCCGGTCGCCCGAGCCTGGGTCTGGCAGGAGCGGACCACCGTGCGGTGTTACGCCTCGGGCGCGGCTGAATTCGAGACCAGCTTTGAATTGGAGAACGACGGCCGCCGCAGCATCCAGCTGAGCCTGCCTGCCGAGCACCGGCTGCTGAGCGTCACGGTCGGGGGAGAACGGATGCCCCTGCTCGCGGCCCCTGCCAGCGAATTGCCAGTCTATCTGCCGCCCGGAAAACGTCGGGTGACGGTGCTGGTGCAGACAGCTGCCGTGGCGGTGCCGCGGTTCGGGCTCTGGCAGCTCAGGACCGAAACACCGACGGTCGATGCACCGACGCTGGTCCGGGAATGGCTTCTGTTGTTGCCCGATACACTGTCGATCGCCGCCACCGCCCGTGGCTACCGGGAGCTTGATCGGCAGCACTCCGACTGGACCAGCCGGCTGGTTGGAGGAGTCGCGCAGGCAGCCCCGGCGTTCAGCGGGGATCGACGCAACGCCGGCGTCGACCGGCCCTTCCGCCGCCAACGATTCGTGCCGGTGGGGGGCCGCTATGAACCGCATCACTTTCTGCTTGTCGACCGGTTCACGCTGGTGACTGCCGCTGGGCTGGCGGCCCTGCTGGCGGCAGGGTTCGCGATCCAGATTCCCTGGCGTGGTAGCTGGTTGCTGCTTGGGGCGGCAACCCTTCTGGCCGTCGCCGCTCTCTGGGTTCCACAGCCTCTCGACCTGTTGTTCCGGGCAGGGCTCTGGGCGGTGGTGGCCGTTGCCATCCTGCGGTTGCGGGGCATCACCAGGCCGACCGGGCTCGGAGGGCTCGTGGTGGCCGCCATGCTGGTGCCGGTGCCGGTGGCTGCCGAGGAGACCCCGCTGCGGGTCTTCCTGACGCCGGTTGAAGGAGGCCTGACAGCGCTGGTGCCGCAGCCGCTGTTCCGGGTACTTGCGGGGGCCGAGACGGCGACGGGTCGGCCAGGGACGCGGCTGCTTGACTGCCGGGTTGAACCGCCGTCCAACCGGACCCGCCGGCCGGTCGGTTCAGCGGAGGTCTGGTGGCTGAACCTGCTGGTCGAGTCCGATACCGCCACCGTCCTGTCACTCGAACAGGCTCCAACTGAGAGCCGGTTTGCGGTTCTGCCCGTGCGGCTTGATGGCGGGGTGGTGCGGGCCAGCCTGTCAGCCGATCGGCGGCGGCTGACCCTGCCGCTGCCGGCCGCCGGTCGGCACACCGTGGCGATACCGCTTGAGCCAGCCTGGAATCGTCGGGGTGATTTGGAAGTTGCCGAGGTGCGGCTACCGGTTTCGCCCCGAACGAGCCTCGTCCCGGCAGCCCAGGATGCCGCCAGCCGCGGCGGCAGGAGGCTGATCTGCGAGTGGTCACGGGATGGCAGGGTGTTTCAGCCGGCGGCCAATGGACGGCCTTCCGACAGGGGCCAACAGGGTTACCAACTGCCGGCGGCCAGCCTGCTGCGGCTGATTCGGCCGGTCGATCCCGAGGGCAGCCTGGTCGCGGTGATTCGGGAGGCCGAGAGCGAGAATCGGCTGGCCTGGAATGCCGACGCCTGCCGGTTGACGGCCGAGTTCACAATCGACACCGGACAAGCAATTCTCCCCACGGTCTGGCTGCAGACCGATCCGCGGCTGCAACCAGCTGCGGTCGATCCTGCCGGCCAGCCGGCCGGGGCCGCGGCGGACTATGAACTGGTGACGATCGGACCCGGGGTCTATCGGGTCGACCGCCAGACGCCGGTCACAGGGGAGGTTCGTTTTGAAATTCCCTTCACGATGCCGTTGGCCGGGCCGGTTGGTGTCTTCGATCTCCCCGACGTCTGGCTGCGTGGCGTTCGGGTTGATCACCGCGAGGTGCAGGTGGCGGCGGCGGCTGATCTCGATCTGACGGTGCGATTTCCCGGCAGTGCCGCCCCGCCGCTGCTGGAAGACTCGTTCGCCGGCATGAGCTGGTCCGCCGATGTCATCGAGACGAGTCTCGAGTCGGTGACCGCCGGCCCGCGGAGTGGTTCAGCCACCGGTGAGTCGACCAGCGGCATGCCACCGCTGGCCCTGCAGCGTCAGCCGGTGATCCTCGAGGTGACCCGGTCGGAAACGCCGGTGCGGGGCCGGCAGCAACTGGAGATTGTCAGCGGCAGCCGCGAGACCCGATTGGTCTATGAGGCGGCGATCGATGCCCGCTCAACAGTCTGGGTCGAGGATCAGCTCAGTGTCCCGGAGGGGTTCGAAATCGAAACCTGCCAGCTCAGTGAACAGCCCGAAACGGGTGATGCTGCCGTCATCGGATCACCGGTCGATCTGGTCCGCACCGCAGGTGCTCCCGGCAGCCAGCGGCTGGTCCTGCAACGCCCCCGCCTCGGTCGCTATCTGCTGCGACTGGAGGCCCGCCGCGGCAGCCCGCTGCCGGCGGCCGGGCCGCTGCCGCTGGTTCGTTCCACAATCGCTGGAACGCTTCCCTATTCGGTGCTCTGGGCCGATGCTGCGGGGCGGGGACGGCCCGAGTTGTTCGAGGCCACAGCACCGCCGGGTCGCACTGCCCGCCGGGAGCCGCGTGCCGGTGAGCCTGATGCGATCGCCGGTGTGGCGGTCGAGGGTGCCGGCGGAACTGCTACCTGGCGGATCGACCTGCCGGTGAATAACGCGGCCTGGTCATACCGCACGACGGGGCCGAGCGAACTGCCCGAGAAGGAATCCAGCCGCCCCGGGGAGGCCGCCTTGCTCCGCGGCGATCGGCCTGCTCCGCCCGATCGGCCCAAAGCCACTCGTGCCTCGGTTGAATTGGCTGACATCGAAATCATCGTCGATGAACGGGGCCGCCTGTCGGGCATCGGTCGGTTCGATCTGACCACCAGCCGGGCGGCAGTGGGACTGCGGTTGCCGGAGGGCTTCAGGCTGTTTGAGCTCCTGGTTGATGGCAGGGAGGTGCAGCCGGCCGTGCCGGGACATGACGGGCCGGATGACGTCTGGACGATTCCCCTGCGGCCCAACCCCTGGCCCCGCGAGATTGTGACTGTCTTTGTCGGGGAGATCGGCGCTGATGCGATGCGCGGAGAACCGGTCTCGTTCGAACCGCCGATGGTGACCGGCCTGCCGATTGAGCGGGTGATCTGGACGCTCGACTATCCGGCCAGCCAAGCCCTTCGGGTGGCGGGAGAGGGGCGGACGGTAACGGCTGCCGAGGCCAGGCAACTGCGTGGTGAGGCCAGTGCCGCGATCGATCGCCTGCTCGCAGATCTGACGGCCGGCGGATCGGCGGCGGCCACCCGTCGCATTGAGCAGTTCCGCAGTCTTCGGCAGCCCGACTGGTCGCCGCTGGAGGCCTGGGCAGCCGGTGGGACTGGGCGTCGCGACGCCGGTACCGCTTGGTCGCGGGGCATCACCCAGTCGAACAGCCAACCAGCGGCCGGCGACCCACGCTGGTCGCGGCTCACCCTGCTGCCGACGCCGGGGCGGCCGGCGATCACCGTGCGGTTCGTCTCCCTGTCGGCCACCGATTCGGGGCGGACGGCGGCGACGCTGTTGGTGTTGCTGGCCGGCGCGGCCGGCTGGTGGTCCGTGACGCGGCGACCGGGAAGGACATTTGCCGCCGCCTCCCGCTGGTGGCCCGCTGTAGTCGGGCTCGGTGGGATTGCCTGGCTGCTCACCCGGCAGCCGCTCTGGCCGGGGTTTCTTGTCGTGGCCGGAGCGGCGGCAACGCTGGTCGACCGGTGGCTGCGGTTCCGCCGAAGCGGGCTGCCGCCGGCGGTGCCACCCGCTGAGGCCGAGACGATTGAATACCGGCGGAAGTCACCGATCGGGGCCTCATCGGTCACCCGTGCGGCTGTGGCCAGCCGTCCCGGTCCCGCCAGTTGAATGAGCGACTGTCAGGCCGACGGCTGCGGCCTGAAACGGAGCCGCTCAGTGACCGGTCATTTGCTGGCGCCAAACTTGTAGGCGGTGTTGGCCGGATCGAAGTCGGCATCGGTGAAGCCGTTGTTCACCTTCACGTTCATGTAGGTGTACTCTTCCATCAGCACCGGCTGCCCGCCCTGCTCAGCCGGCCAGTCATAGGCCTCGTAGCGGATTGGAATCAGCAGTTCGTCGTCGATGTAGACCCTGGCCAGGTGGAACCGAAAATTCCGCCGCGGCACCGGGTGGACAACCTGCACGCAGGTGCAGATCCGGCCGTTGACCTTGGCTTCGGGGTAAAAGTTCACCTCGCACTCGCCAAACTGCTTATCGTGCTCGGCCACCTCAACGAGCCGCTTGGCCAGGTTCTCGACCCCAAGTTCCGTAATCGGGTAGCGGTTGCCCTGCATGGCCAGCATGCTCTGCGGCTTTAGCGACACCGTTCCGACCATCGCACGGACGCCACTGCCAGCATGGGCCAGCATGTTGCCGTCGTTGCGGCCGTCGACGAAGATCACCTCCTGCCCCTTCACGCTGTCGGGGGCAAGGAAGTAAAGATAGACGCTGAACGGCTCGTGCCTGACCTTGGCGAACATATATTCGTGGGGCTTCAGTTCGCCACTGATCCGTTCCCGCTTCACCACCGTGCACGAATAGTCCTGAATGTTTGCCTTGATGTTGGCCAGGCCCCTGGCCGCCAGGGCCAGGGCCGGCTCCAGCGGATGTTGCCCCGGGGAAGTGTCGGCGACGGCATCGGGAGCCCCAACGTTGCCCTCGGCGGATCCGCCATTGGGCAGCAGCCCCGGTTGTTCGGCGGCGGCGATGCCGGCGGCGAGACAGGGCAGCAGGGCCCAGAAGAAGCGACCACGCCAACGTCGCACTCCGATTCGGTGCGGCAACGATGCCGACGCAGGCTTGCCAGATCCGCTCATTCCTGAATCCTCCATTGGCTCGTGCGAATGACCATCAATGACCAGATGCCGCGGAGTCGCGGTGGGGACACGCTGGTCATGTTGCTCACTCGGTTTATCGCTCCGCGGGTGGCCGCGGCGTTGCTGTTCTTGCCGCGGATCGCCTCATCCGCACCATGCGAATGACCGGGCGAGTCGCTCCAACCGGCCGTGAAGGCCCGACGAAAGCCATCGGACTGCCACGGTCGAGAGACGGTAGCGATCGGGCCAGCAGCGGGCTACGGCAAAAAACCCCTGCCCCGCAGTCCCCCCGGAATGGTTTTTCCCGATCCCCCCTGCCGGTATTGGCGGCGGAGCGGATAGAGTATCGGGGTCGTTTCGTCAGCTGCAGCCCTTTCCCCCACCCCCGCCATGGCTAACCCAACCCCGCTGGTGTCTGCCGGTCCGCTCGAGGTTTTTCGGGTGGTCTCTCGTCCATTTGCTGAGAACAGCTACATTGTCAGGCGGTCTGGTGAGCCGGCCTGCCTCGTCATTGACCCCGGTTTTGAGCCGGAACCGATTGTGGAGTTACTCGACCGGGAGGGATTGGAGCCGGCTGGGCTGCTCCTCACGCATGGGCATTCCGACCATATTGCCGGGGTGGCCCCGCTTCGGCAGCGGTGGCCGCGGGCGTCGATCATGATCGGCCACGCCGATGCGGATAAGCTCACCGATCCGGTTGCCAACCTCTCTGCCGGATACGGCATCTCTGTAACCAGCCCACCCGCGGACACCCTGCTGCGGCAGGGCGAACCGATCCGGTTTGCCGGCCTCGAGGCGGCGGTGGCTGAGATTCCCGGCCATTCCGTTGGGCATGTTGTCTGGTGGTTCCCGACCGATCCGATCATCGTCTTTGCCGGTGACGTATTGTTTCACGAGGGTATCGGGCGGACCGACTTCGCTGATGGTGACTTTTCGGCCCTCGCGGCAGGGATTGTCGAGCACCTGTATTGCCTTCCCGATTCGGCCGTGGTGCTGCCCGGGCACGGCGAGCCGACGACCATCGGCCACGAGAAACGACACAACCCCTTCGTCTCGGCCCCCTGAGCGGCTGTCCGCCTGTCCCGTTTTCACTCCCCATCGGCTCACGATGCTTGCCCCCGCCGACCTGTCACCGCCACCCCGCACCCAGCCGGTCAGCCGGACCCCGCTGTGCCGGCTGACGGGGTTGGGCCTGGCCGGGCTGGCCCGGCTGCTCGCCGGGGCCAGCGTGCGGTGGATCGCCAGCCAGCCTGATACCTGCCAGCGGGTCTATTTCGCCAATCACACCAGCCATCTCGACGCCCTGCTGATCTGGGCGTCCCTGCCCCGGGTGGTGCGGGAGGTGACGCGTCCGGTGGCGGCCAAAGATTACTGGTCGGGCGGGATGGTGCGGCGGTGGCTGGCCCAGGAGGTCTTCGATGCGATCCTGATCGACCGGACCGATATCAAGGTGCATCAGAGTCCTGTCGACCTGATGCTGCGGGAAGCGGGGACGAATTTTTCGCTGATCGTTTTTCCCGAGGGCAGTCGCAGTGTGACTGGAGAAGTGGGCGAGTTCAAAAGTGGGCTCTACTACCTGGCCAAAAAGCGGCCCGATATCGAACTGATTCCGGTCCACATCGACAATCTCAACCGGGTGTTGCCGCGGGGCGAGTTCCTGCCGGTTCCGCTGCTCTCATGCATCAGTTTCGGGCCGCCGCTCTGGCTGGAGCGGGACGAGGCCAAACTCGATTTCCTCGCCCGCGCCCGGCGGGCTGTTCTGTCGCTGAAGGAGTAGCCGGCCGCCGGGCGGTCTGACCGTGAACGACATCCGAACCATTGCTCTGATTGCCGGCGTACTGCTGCTGTTGCTGCTGGTCACCGCCGTGGGCCAGTTTCTCAAGCGGCATCCCGATCGGGGCATCGATCCGGCGGCGGTGCGGACCTTCAACCTCCGGATCCGGGGCTGGTGGATTCTCTGCAGCGTGCTGGCGGCCGCCTTCTGGCTGGGGTCCACTGCCACGGTGACGCTGTTCGGACTGGTGTCGTTCTGGGCCTTGCGGGAATTCATCACCCTGACGCCGACCCGCAAGGGTGATCACCGGTCGCTCTTCTGGGTTTTCTTCCTCTTCACGCCACTTCACTATGTGCTGGTCGGGCTGAATCGCTACGACATCTACAGCGTTTTCCTGCCGGTGTATGCGACCCTGTTCGTGCTCGCCCGCTCGGCGGTGGCGGGGGACTACAAGCGGTTCCTCGAGCGGACGGCGAAAATTCAGGCGGGTCTGGTGGTCTGCGTCTACTGTCTCTCCTTCGCGCCGGCGTTGCTTGAACTGCCGATCGCAACGGCGGCTGCCGGCGGTCGTGATGCCAACTTCCGGCTGCTCTTCTTCCTGATCCTGCTGGTGCAGTTTGCCGACTGCATGCAGTATGTCTGGAGCCGGGTGCTCGGCCAGCGGTTGGTGGCTGCGGCGGTCAGTTCCAACCGTACCTGGGAGGGGCTGCTGGGCAGTGCCACCAGTACCGCGTTGCTGGCGGCGGTCCTCTGGTGGGCCGCGCCCCCCTATCAGCCCTGGCAGGCGGCGGTGGCCGGCTTGGTGGTGGCGGTAATGGGCTTCGCCGGCGGCATGACGATGTCGGCGATTAAACGGGACCGCGGCGTCAAGGACTATGGCACGCTTGTTGTCGGCCATGGCGGCGTGCTCGACCGGATCGATTCGATCTGTTTTGCCGCCCCGGTGTTTTACCACATGACGGTGCTTGTCACCGGCGGGTGACCGGGACTCCGGCTGTCCCCGGCCCGGGGGCAGCGGCTTCCTGGCGTTGGGCCCGCCGGGCCTGCAGCACGTAGATCGATTGCCGGCTGGTCGTGGTGGCCAGTCGCTGAGGGTTGGGCTGGCGGCGAGGCGTCGGGTCGGGGCTCTGGCCCCGGGTTGTTGGTGACCAGCTTGCCGGCTCGGGGATAACCGCCGCAATGGCCGCCGGTGGCGCCGGGCAGCCCCGCTTCACCCAGTCGAGCCAGGTCTGTTGCAGGTTTGCCAAATCACCAACGCCGTAGTGGCGGCCAAGGGCCGCCGCCCAGTCTTTGCCGTCGAGCCCGTCGCCGACAAAAGCGACGTAACGGCGGCGGCCACCGCGTTCGATCAGGTACCGGGCCAGTGAATAGCCCTGGGCGTACAGCGGCAGCACATCGGCCGGGTACTCCCGCATGGCGAACATCTCGGGGAAGGCGATCCCTCGGCCGGTCCGCAGAAATTCGATCAGCATGCGGTGCTGGCGGGCCCGCTCCACTGGATGTTCAACCGTGGTGCAGGCTCCTTCGTCGGCCCACCGCGGCAGCGGCTGTCGAAAATGGCTGGCGAAAACGGTGTGGGTGATTTCATGGGGCAGAACCGAGTCGAGAATACGTTCTTCGCTGCCCTGAATGGTCATCGTCCAGTTAAAGACCTCGCCCCGGTCAAAGACAAAACTGGTGGCGCCGCCTGCACCCAGGTTTGGGGCGACCTGGGCGGTGATCGGGCAGGGACGGCTCCAGCGGGGCAGCGGTTTGCCGGTCCATTCAATCGCTAGATCGTGCCGGTACTGTTCGGCGGCATCACCAATCCGCCGGGCTAGCTGCTCGGAGGGCGCCTCAATGACGAAGTTGGCGGTGCGATAGCCGGCCGCCTGTGCTTCTGTGGTGGCGATCAAGCCGATCACCGCCAGCAGAAGTGGAAGGTAAACTCTGGAACCGACTTGACCAACCAGCATGCGAACACCACTTCAAAAGGTTCGGCCGCCGGGCGTTCCAGCCGCCAGCGGTGAGCGGCGGACGTTAGCGGTGGCTTCCGAACGGAACCAGAGCGGTTTTGCGGGGCTTACTCGGCTGGCACCAACCGCGGCCAGGCAAGTTGCAGCCGCGCCGGCGGGGGAATTTCCAGCGTCGTTCCGGCAGCGAGGGAAATGCGGGGGTCGAGGGCCCGATTCCAGGCAAAGAGGCTGCGGTAGTACCGGCCGTCTCCATAAGCTCGCTCGGCAATGCTCCACCAGCAGTCATCGGCAACCACTTTGTAGGGCTGACCCGGGATAACGGCGGATGGGCCCGGCGGAGCCGCTGACTGAGGGGGAATCGGAGGCGATTCCACGGCCCGGGGGACGGTCGAACTTTCTGTTGATCGAGCAGGCGGCTGTGGGGAGGGTGGCTGGAGGCTTGCAGGAGCCAAAGGCTGCGCCGGCCGCAGGAGTCCTCGATCGGCCGCCTGCCACGACGGGGCCGCGGTAGCGACCGGTTGTTCGTTCGACACCAGCCGGGTGGATGTTTTCGGCGCTGAAAATCGCGCAGGCACGTTCACTGAACCGGCCTGCGATCCGTGCGGAACGACAGGTGGCTTGAGCGTAGGAGGATCGACGGGGGCGAGCTGTTGAAACCGGGCTTCTACGGCTGGTTCCGGCTGGTCTGACCGCAACGATTCGGGCCGTGGCCGCGGTGTGAGCACGGGGGGCGGTACGAGTGGAGTGGAGTCAGGAGACGCTGCGATGGCATGAATGTCGGGGCCCGCCCCCTTCGGTGGCCGCGGGCTCAACAGCCTGATCGACAGCGCAGCGAAGAAGACACTGGCCAGCAGGCCAAGCAACGCCAACAGGAATCGCGACTCGCGTCCCATACGAGACCAGCAGAGGGTGTCGCCTCGTGACCACCGGTGGCCGAGGCTGGAAGCGGGGCCGGATTCTGCTGAAACCCGGCCGCCGCTGCCAGAGCGATCAGGCCACGCGCGCCGCCGCCCGGAGCCGGGCGGATCGAGACCTGGAATTGGCCTCCACCTCGTCAGCCTGGGCCGTGAGCGGTGAGCGGGTCAGGCAGTCCCAGGTCTGCGGGCTGCGGAAGGCCGTTTTGACCAGCCGGTCCTCAAGTGAATGAAACGCGATCACCACCAGTCGGCCGCCGGGCCGTAGCCGAGTCGGAATGCGTTCCAGGGCGATCTGTAGGCTTTTCAGTTCTTCGTTGACCGCGATCCGCAGGGCTTGGAAGGTGCGGGTGGCGGGATGGATGCGGGAGGGTGGTGATTGGCGGGGAATGGCCGAGGCGATGAGTCTGGCAAATTCACGGGCCGATTCGATCGGCTGCTTTTCACGGGCTGCGGCGATCCGGCGGGCGATCCGACGGCTGTAGCGTTCTTCGCCGAACTCGTAGATGAGGTCGGCGAGGGTTTCAGGCCGCATCCGGTTGACAAGTCGCCAGGCTGGATCTCCTTCGGTGGGGTCAAAGCGGAGGTCGAGTGGCCCCTCGGCCTCGAACGAAAACCCGCGGCTCCGGTCGGCAAGCTGGTCGCTTGAAAGACCGACATCGAGCAGCACCCCGTCGACGGTCTCGACCCCGACAGCGTCGAGGACCTCAGGAATGTCGCGGAAGTTGGCCTGAGCGAAGCGGATTGGCAGGCCGGCCAGTTCTGCTGCACCCCGTTCGATGGCAGCCGGATCGCGGTCGATGGCGATCACCCGACCGGTTGGGCCGACGGCCTCGGCCAGCAGCCGGGTGTGACCGCCGCCGCCGAGGGTGCCATCGACAACGGTCATGCCGGGCTGGAGGGCGAGGAACGAGAGCGACTCTCGCGGCATCACACTGACGTGCTGGCTGGTCGCTGGAGGCCGAACCGTCGGGGGCGGTGTTTCGCTCACGTGGGTGTTGATTGCTCGTTAGTAATGAAGGGTTTTCCAAGAAGTTTATCACCACGAAGGCTCGAAAAACCGCGGTACGGTACGCTCTGCCTCATGCACACCGACCCCGACCTTGCTGGCAGCTACGACTATGACCTGCCGCCGGAGCTGATCGCCCAAGAGCCGCTGGCCGACCGGGCGGCGGCACGGCTGCTGGTGGTGGAGCGGGCAGGCGGTAGCCTGCGGCATGCCCAGATTCGGGATCTTCCTGGATTGCTTTCGCCGGGTGATCTCGTGGTGGTCAACGACACGCAGGTCGTGCCGGCCCGGCTGATCGGCCGGCGGGCCGAGACAGGCGGCCGCTGGGAGGGGCTGTTTCTGGCGGAACAGTCCACGGAGGAAAGCCGCTGTCGGTGGTCGATCCTCGCCAAGACCCGGGGCCGCCCCGCTGTGGGCGAGCGGATCGTGCTCGTCGATCCGGCAGGAGCTGATGCCGCCGAACTCGTCCTGGTTGGCCGCGGCGAGGGGGGCACCTGGCTGGTTGAGCCGCAGGCCGACGAACCGACGCCACTGGTGCTGGCCCGGGTCGGCCGTGTGCCGCTGCCGGGCTACATCCGTGGCGGTGAGGCCCGGGGCGAGGACGTCGACCGCTACCAGACGGTCTTTGCCCAGCAGCCAGGGTCGGCCGCCGCGCCGACCGCGGGACTGCACTTCACGCCACAGCTGCTTACGCAGCTCAGCGATCGTGGGATCAGCAGGGCTGAGGTGACCCTGCACGTCGGCCTCGACACCTTCCGGCCGATCAGCACCGAGCGGATCGCCGACCATCCGATGCATACCGAATGGTGTGTGGTACCGGAACCGACGGTAACAGCCATTCGCGACACCCGGGCCCGCGGCGGCCGGGTGCTGGCGGTCGGCACGACAGCGGTGCGATCGCTCGAGACGGCGGCCCGCGGCGGTGCGATCGCGGCGTTCACCGGGCCGACGAATCTCTACATCCGTCCGGGGTTCGCCTTTCACGCGGTCGACTGCCTGCTGACCAATTTCCATCTGCCGCGAACGACCCTGATGGTGCTCGTCAGCAGCCTCGCTGGCCGGGAACTCATCCAGCGGTCCTACGCCGAGGCGATCGCGGAGGGCTACCGTTTCCTCAGCTACGGCGACGCGATGCTGATTCTGTGAGCCTGACGGCCGGTTGGACCCGTGGAATCAGGTCCTGCAACGCTGCCCCGCGGTAAGACGGCCAGTTTCAGTTCGCCTTCGTGGTGATTTCCGTTCTCGGCGGGTGAGCTGATAAGGTGCTAATGGGTTTGCGGATGGTATTTCTGGAGAAAGGATTTTCATGGCCACGATTCCTCAGGAAGATGTCCTCGTTGTGCCCCGCAGCCTGCTTGAGCAGGCTGGGATGTTTCAGGGGTTCTGCGGTGACGTTGAACGTTACCTGACGGTTTTGCTCGACCCGGCCCAGACCCGCTGGATGCCGCGGGCGGCTGCCGAAGAAGACCCGTCATTCAAACAGCTCATCCCCTACTGCCTGCTCAGCTGGCAGGCGACCGACGGCACGCCGCAATACTTCGCCTATACCCGCGGCGGTGGCCAGAGCGAGGCCCGGCTGCGGGCCAAGCGGTCGGTCGGCATCGGTGGCCATATCGCCAGCACCGACGGTGAGCATGGCGATGACGCCTCGTACGAGGCCGGGATGCGGCGGGAACTCGACGAGGAAATCGCCATCAGTGGCAGCTTCACCAGCCGCTGTGTCGGCCTGATCAACGACGATGCCACCCCTGTTGGCAGCGTTCACCTTGGCATTGTCCATGTGCTCCAACTCCAGCGGCCGGAGGTCCAGTCGCGGGAAGCGGAACTGATCGAATGTGGCTTCGAGCCGTTGGCCAGCCTGCTGGCCGACCGGGAACGGTTTGAGACCTGGTCGCAGATCGCCCTCGACGCGGTGGCGGCCGGCAGCCTCGGCTGATCGCCCTGTTGCCGGCTGTTGTCCGGGACGGTTTATGGCCAGAATGAGGGCATGTCCGCCGACGCCCCCATCTATCTCGACAACCACGCCACCACCCGGCTCGATCCGCTGGTGCTCGAGGCGATGCTGCCGTGGCTGACGGATCATTACGGCAATGCCGGCAGTGGAACCCACAGCCTCGGGCTGGAGGCTCGGTCGGCCGTCGATGCGGCCCGGCAACAGGTGGCGGCCGCGATTGGGGCGACGCCGCGGGAAGTGGTCTTCACCAGCGGGGCGACCGAGAGTGTCAACCTGGCCCTGGCCGGCGCAGCCAGCCGACGGCCGGGGGGCCGGATCGTGGTGGTGACAACGGAGCACGCGGCGGTTCTGGACACCGCCGCGCATCTCGAGCAGCAGGGCTATTCGGTGACCCGACTGCCGGTTATCTCCAACAATCGCGAACGCCCGGGATTCCTCGATCCGAAGCAGCTGGCAGCCGTGGTTGATGATCAGACTGCCGTCGTGTCGGTAATGCTCGCCAACAACGAAATCGGCGTCATCCAGCCGATCAGCGATCTGGCGGCGATCGTGCACGATCGCGGGGGGCTGCTGCACGTCGATTGCGCGCAGGCGGTCGGCAACATTCCAGTCGATGTCGATTGCCTCGGTGCTGACCTGGCGAGTTTTTCGGCTCACAAGTGCCACGGCCCCAAAGGGGTTGGGGCCCTCTATGTCCGTCGCCGCGAGCGGCTGGTGCGGCTCGACCCGCAGGTCTTCGGCGGCGGCCAGGAGCGGGGGCTGCGAAGTGGCACACTCAACGTGCCAGGGATCGTCGGCATGGGCAGGGCCTGCGAGCTGGCAGTGGCGGGGCTGCCGAGGCTGCCAGCGGTGGTGGCGGCGGCTCGGGACCGACTCTGGCAGCAGCTCGCAGCGTCGATTCCCGCTCTGAAGCTCAATGGCCCGCCGCTGCGCGTCGGGGTACGACTGCCCAACAATCTCAACGTCGAGTTCCCCGGTGTCGATGGTGGCACGTTGCTGGCCGAACTCTCCCGAGCAGGCGTGGCCGCAAGTGCCGGTAGCGCCTGCTCCAGCGAGCAGCCCCGGCCCAGCCATGTGTTACTGGCCCTCGGGCTTTCGGACGAGGAGGCTCGCCGCAGCCTGCGGTTCGGGCTTTCCCGGCTGACCACCGCGGCCGAAATTGATCGGGCCGCAGCCGCCGTTTTTGCCGCCTGGAGGCGACTTTCCGGCAGCTGAAGCCGGGATGGCTCTTTGCCCATCGCTGCGGCCGGGATAAACTTTGGCTGGTTCGTGGTGCCCTTTTGCCAGCCGGCCCTTCGGTGGCGGGTCACGCCGCGAATTGTTCTCTGGAGGATGCACAGATGTCGGTCACACTCACGGAAAAAGCTGCTTCCGAGGTCAAGAAGATTATCGTCGATCAGAAACTTGATGAGGCCACGGTCCTGCGGATCGGTGTTGCCGGAGGCGGCTGCAGCGGCTTTCAGTATTCGCTGGGCTTCGACACCCAGTGGGATCCCAAGGCCGACAGCAAAAGTGAACAGCACGGTGTTGCCTTGGTCGTCGACAAGAAGAGTGACCTGTTTCTCGACGGCACTACGCTCGATTTCCACGAAGGAATCGATAAGCGGGGCTTCACCTTCAACAACCCCAACGCCACCAAGAGTTGCGGCTGCGGCAGTTCGTTCCAAGCGTGAACGGCCTGCCCGTGGACTGACAGAGGAGGCCCGGTGGCGGCAGAGAAGGTTTTTATTGTCGGCATCGGGGATGATGGCGTCGAGGGCATGACGTCTCATGCCGTGCGGCTCGTAGAGTCGGCAGAGCGACTGGTAGGCCCGGAATCCTGCCGTGATCTCGTGCCGACGCGGCTACGTGATCGGCTGGAGACGGTCGGTAGCCTCGACGAACTGGTCGAGCGGATCGAGGAACTTGCCGGCCGACAGTTGGTGGTCCTCGCCTCTGGAGACCCGCTCTTCTATGGCACGGCTCGGTTCGTTTGCAGCCGACTCGGTAAGGACCGTTTCGAGGTCGTGCCGCACGTCAGCAGCATGCAACTGGCCTTTGCCCGGGTGAAAGAGAGCTGGGAAGATGCCTATCTGGCCAGTCTCTCGGGACTTTCAACGATCGAGCGGGTGATCGAAAAGATTCGCACGGTTGATACCGCCGGCCTGTTCACCAGCGAGCAGTGGCCGCCGAACGTTGTGGCCGCGTCGTTGCTCGAACAGGGCTTGCAGGGGTATCAGGCTTACGTCTGTGAAAATCTCGGTTCGCCCGATGAGCGGGTGACCCAGGGAAGCCTCAAGGAAATCGCGTCCGATTCCTTCGGTCCACTCAATGTGATGATCCTGGTGCGGCCCAGTGGTCCTCCGGAAGCTCCGGATGAAGCAGGGCGGCGACTGTTCGGCAACCGGGATGAACTCTTCTTGCAGTCGCGGCCCAAGCGGGGGCTGCTGACGCCTGCTGAGGTTCGTAGTCTAGCGCTTGCCGAGATGTCACTGACGGCGGCCAGCATCGTCTGGGACGTCGGGGCGGGCAGCGGGTCGGTGGCGGTCGAGGCGGCCCGGCTGGCATCCGAGGGTGAGATTTATGCAATCGAGATGGATCCGGATGACCACCGGCTGATCGAGGAGAACGCTCAGCGGTTTGGAGTCGGCAATCTCCGGGCCATCCTCGGCCGGGCACCGGAGGCCTGGGCCGATCTGCCTCTCCCCGACAGCATCTATGTCGGCGGCAGTGGTCGGGCGGTTGCCAGCCTGGTTGAGCAGGCTTGGGAACAGCTGAAGCCGGGCGGGCGGCTGGTGACCAATTGCAACAGCATTGAAAACCTGGCCGCGGTGCACGCCCTGCTGCGGGCTCGTTCAGACGACGCCGCCTATTGGATGGTCAACATCGCCCGAGGCATTGAGCAGATGGACCGGATTCGCTTCGAGGCGATCAATCCGAATTTTTTGATGGCGGCGACCAAGGCGGGCTGACATGAGCGACCAACTGCCGGAGCCGCTCGATGTGATTGCCGTGGGTGCCCATCCCGATGACGTTGAGATCGGCTGCGGTGGGACTGTCGCCCGCCTGGTCGACCAGGGGCTGCGGGTCGGGATCGTCGACATCACTGACGGCGAGCCGACGCCGTGTTCCAGTGGCCCCGAGCAACGGCTGGCCGAGGCTCGGGCCGCCGCGGCGGTGCTGGGGGTTGCGCATCGTGAGCAACTCGGGTTCCCGAACCGCCGGCTGTTCGATGGCTTTGAGGTGCGGGTTGCCCTCGCTAAGGTCCTGCGCCGGTTCCGGCCCCGGCTGGTGCTCGGCCTCGGTGACAAGACACCGCTGGCCTCCCCCGACCACGCCCAAGCCGTTGCCATCACTGAGGCGGCGGTCTTCTACTCACGGCTGACCAAGTGGGATGACACCTTTGACGGCTTACCGGTGCATACCGTGCCGAACCTGCTCTGCTATTTTTTGTTTGCCGGTGTGGCCGATCTGCCAACTGCCCACTGGCCGATCGTGGTCAATATCCACGGCTTACTCGACCGTAAACTCGAGTCAATCCGCTGCTACAAATCGCAATTTCCCCCTGAAAAAGCCCATATCTACCCTCGGGTCGAGGCTCTGGCCCGGACCGTCGGCCTGATGGGGGGCTGTGCTGCCGGGGAGTTGCTCGCCGGCAGTCGTATCCCCTGCACAAATGATCTGAAGCGGCTACTGTTGTAGGTATGAATCCTGCCGCACCTTCCGCAACGAGCCTGGCCACTGCAACCCTCCCACCTGCTTCGTCTGCTGGCGGCAGCGGGGCTGAGGTCGTCACGCGGCCTTGGATGCGGTGGGTGCTCGTTGCCGCTGGCATCTACAACCTCATCTGGGGTGGCGTAGCCATCCTTGCACCGAAACTCAGCTTTGAGTTGATCGGTATGGAATTGCCCCGGTATCTTGAGTTTTGGCAGTGCATCGGCATGATTGTTGGGGTGTACGGCATTGGCTATCTCGCGGCAGCCACTCATCCGCTCCGGCACTGGCCGATCACCCTCGTTGGTCTGCTGGGCAAGATCTTCGGCCCAATTGGCTTTGCCGAGGCTCTCTGGTCAGGAAAACTGCCGTTGGCCTTCGGCTGGAACATCATCACGAACGATCTGATTTGGTGGCTGCCATTCACCGCCATTCTGATTGCTGCCTGGAAAGCCCGTGGTGATGCAGCCGACTGACGCGGCCGACGCGGATTGTGACGTGATTGTCATCGGGGCCGGGATTGCGGGACTCGCCGCGGCGACGACGCTGGCGGCGGCTGGACGCCAGGTGACCGTTCTGGAGAAATCGCGCGGCGTCGGCGGCCGGATGGCAACGCGACGGATTTCGACAGCGGTCTGCGACCACGGGGCGCAGCACTTCTCAGTGAAGGGACGGGCCTTCGGCGGGATCGTCGGTGACGCCGAAGCGGCTGGAATCGTGACCTCCTGGTGCCGGCTGTTTCCGAAGGCGGTGACGGCGTCGGGACCGGCAATTGATCCACTCGATAAAGCCGGCCATGCCCGCTGGCGTGGCGTCCTGGGCATGACCGATCTGCCGAAGCGGCTGGCGGCCGACCTCCCGGTACCGGTTCGTGCCCGGACGCGGGTCGTCGCTGTTGGCATCGATGGCCTGCGGGTCAGGCTGACGCTGGAGGAAGGGGACACCCTGACCGCTGCTGGGGTGATCGTGACCACTCCGGTGCCACAGGCACTCGATCTGTTCACCGCCAGCGGGCTGACACCGCCGCAGGTTGATACCGCTGGCTGGAACCTCCTCACGGGGGTCGACTATGACCCGTGCTTCAGCCTCATGCTCGTACTCAACCGACCCAGTCTGCTACCGCCGCCCGGTGGCCTTGAGGTCGAGACCGGTCCGGTGGCTTGGATTGCCGACAACCAGCTGAAGGGAATCTCTCCGGTGCCGGCGTTGACCATTCAGGCCCGGGGGGATTTCAGCCGCGACCATTACAACCGTGATCCAGCCGAGGTCGAGCGGTTGCTGACCGCGGCGGCAGCCACCTGGATCGACGGCGATCCGGCGACGGCGGTGGTCGATTCATCGCTGCAGCGGTGGAAATATGCGTTTCCGGTCGAGCCGCTCCAGGTGCCGCTGGTGGCCCTCAGCCACAGCCCGGCCATCGTCTGTTGCGGCGATGCCTTCGGCGGCGGTCGCGTTGAGGCCGCCGCCTCCAGCGGGCTCGCGGCGGCCCGCTGGCTGGAGCGGCTGTCGGTGTTCGGGGGCTAACGCAGGCGACAATCGGCCTGAGGCGCGGTTATGCTTTAGGTGTTGGGAGGGCGGCGTCAGGAGAAAACCCCTGCCGCGTGTCCTGCTCGTTTTTTCCCGCATGTTTCACCCGCCCGGAGACCACGCCGATGGCTACCGCAACCAGCTCGCTGCTTCCCGAGGTTGAATCCTATCTGTCAGGCGGGGTGATTCCTGGCGTTGTTGGCGGCGCGGACTGGGCCGGCACCAATGGTGAAACCTTCCAGACCCGGGACCCGGGCAGCGGCGAGGTGCTTGCTGAGCTACATGCCTACTCGGCCGCTGACGTCGACCAGGCTGTCGAAGCTGCCAACGATTCCTTCCGGAAATCGGGCTGGGCGACGCTGGCCCCGAATGACCGGGCGGTGCGGCTGCATCGGTTTGCCGATCTGGTCGAGAGCCGCAAAGAGATCGTCGCCCAGATCGAGGCGATCGACGCCGGCAAACTGCCGGCCCACGCCCTCGGCGACATCCAGGCCTTCATCGGTTCGCTTCGCTACTTTGCCGACATGGCCCAGCATGTTCAGCGGCGGAACCAGCTGGCGGTGGCCGGCCACGAGGCCTGGACGCTTCGCAGCCCCTGGGGGGCCTGCGGCTTCATCTTTCCCTGGAACTTCCCGATGCTGCTGATGGGCTGGGGCACCGCCCCAGCGCTCGCTGCCGGTAACACGGTGGTGGTCAAACCGGCTGAAGACACGCCCCTGTCGGCGATTTATGTCGCCCGGTTGGCCCGCGAGAGCGGCATGCCCGACGGGGTGGTCAACGTGACGCCGGGCCTGGGCAGCGTGGCCGGCGCCGCGTTGTCAGCCAGCACGGGCATCCGACGAATGTCCTTCACCGGCTCACCCGAGGTGGGCCGGCTGGTGGCGGAGTCCTGCGGCCGGAATCTGGTCCCGGTCAAGCTTGAGCTGGGCGGTAAAGGGGCCGCCGTTGTCTTCGAAGACATCGATGTCGAGGCGACCGCCAAGAAGCTGGTCGGAGCAATCACCTTCCACACCGGCCAGGTCTGCTGCGACGCCACCCGCTGGATCATCCACAGTTCGGTCTACGATCCCTTTATCGATGCCTGCAAGCGGGAACTGGAGCGGGTGCAGATCGGCTATCAGCTTGACGGTGGCACCACGATGGGCCCGGTCGTCAACGCCAAGCAGCGGGACCGGGTGCTTGGCTATGTGGAAAAGGGGCTGGCTGATGGTGCGGATGCGATCGTGCCGGGCGGGGCGGCTGAAGTGGCCGGTCGGGACGGCTACTTCGTGAAGCCCTGCCTGCTGGCCGGCTCGCTTGAAAACGTTGCCGCCCGCGAGGAGATTTTTGGACCGGTCGCCTTCATGGCCACCTTCAACAACGAGGACGAAGCAGTCGCGATGGTCAACAACACCGACTACGGCCTGGCCAACAGCGTCTGGACCACGGACATGGGCCGGGCCGCCCGGGTGGCGGAGTCGATGGTGGCTGGTAACAGCTGGATCAACGCCCACAATGTCTTTGCCAACGGCGTGCCCTATGGCGGTATTCACAAAAGCGGCATGGGCGGCGGGGTCAATTCGATCGAGACGCTGTTCGACTATTGGCGGAGCCAGTCGATCGTCCGGCCGCTGTAAGCCGATCGTTGCTGGTGGATGCGACCCAGACGGCCCTCGTGGGCCAGGCCGAGAGGTGACGTGGAGACGGCTGACTGCATCATTGTCGGGGCGGGCCTGGCCGGCTTGGCCTGTGGGAGGTCGCTTGCTGCTACCGGCCGCCGCGTCCGCGTTCTTGAGGCGGCTGACCGCCCAGGGGGGCGGGTGGCAACCGATGCGGTCGACGGCTTCCGGATCGACCGGGGCTTTCAGGTCTATCTCGACGCCTATCCCGAAGGAAAGCGGTTTCTTGATCACCCGCGGCTTGGGCTCGGCTGCTTCGAGCCTGGCGCACTCGTTGCCCGGGACGGTCGGCTGCTGCCGGTGAGCGATCCCTGGCGGCGGCCGGCGGCGGCCATCCGTTCGGTGCTTTCCGGGGCGGTCGGTCTTGCTGACGGCCTGCGGACGGCCCGGCTGCGGTACGAGACAATCAACGCTCTGCGGAAAGGCCAAAACGATCCGGCCGCGGCGGCTGCGGCTGACGAGCAGACCACGCGATCGGCCCTGGAAGCCCGTGGTTTTTCGCCCGGCTTCATCCGGCTGTTCTTTGAGCCGTTCTTCGGCGGAGTCTTTCTGGAGCGGGAACTAGCAACTGCCGAGCCGGTCTTCGACTTTACCTTTGCCATGTTCTCCCTCGGCCGGGCCTGTCTGCCGGCGGGTGGTATGGCGGCAATCCCGCAGCAGCTGGCGCGCGGTCTGCCTGAGGGCTGTCTTGAACTCGGCGTGCCTGTTGAGCGGATCGAGCCCGATCCTGGCGGTGGAGCAGAGCTGCTTCTGGCCGACGGCCGACGGCTGGCTGCCCGCTCAGTCGTCATCGCCACCGATGCCACGGTGGCGTCCAATCTGCTGCCGGCTGGGGTTCGCGGCGGGTGGCAGCCGCCGGCCTTCAAGGCGACAACGCTGGTTGCCTTTGCCGCTGATACGCAGCCGGCCTGTGGCCGCACGCTGATCGTTTCGGCCGAGCCAGCCACGGCTGGCCCGATTGACAACCTCACCGTGCCCTCCGCTGTCGCAACCGGCTATGCCCCGGCAGGGCAGACGCTCATCTATCTCTCGGTGCGGGGCGACTGGACCGGCCCGGCCGATGAGCTGCCCACTGCCGTTCGTCGGCAGGCAGCTGGCTGGATCGGCAGTGAGACCGACAGCTGGCGGCATTTGACCACGGTCGCAGTGCCGCGAGCGTTGCCGGTGGAAACTCCCGCCGTCCGCCGGTCCCGGCCGGCATCGGGCCAGCTTGGTCCCGGGCTCTTTCTCTGTGGCGATCACCTCACCACCAGTTCAATCAACGGTGCCTTGGCCGCCGGCCGGCTCGTTGCAGAGAAGCTGCTCGCTTCCTGAGGAGTGGAGTCGCTGGAGTAAAACCGTTCGGCTTTGTCCGAGCGAGCAGGCCTGCTGTTCGCATCCACCTGAAAAAAACCCCGGCTGCTGACGCCGTCACTCTCCGCCACGAGGGATCGGCACCGCGACACTTTCAGGTGTTCAATTCTGCAACCGCTGCCAGTACTTGTTCGGCGTGAACCGCTGTCTTGACCGCCTTGAAGACCTTCACCACCCGGCCGGTCGGGTCAATGATGAAGGTACTGCGGGCAATCCCCAGCGACTTCTTGCCGTACATGTTCTTTTCCCGCCAGGCACCGTAGCTTTCTGCCACCGTATGCTCTGGGTCGGCAAGCAGCGTGAAGGGCAGGCTGTACTTTTCCCGGAAGCGGGCATGGCTCTCCGGGCTATCAGGACTGACACCGAGGACAACCGCGCCGGCCTGCGTGAGCCGCTTTTCGGCGTCGCGAAACCCGCAGGCCTCCTTGGTGCAGCCCGGTGTGTCATCCCGCGGATAAAAGTAGAGCACGACCGTCTGGCCCCGAAGGCTCGACAGCTTGAGTTGACCGCCTTCGTGGGTGGTCAGCGTGAAATCGGGGGCCTTTTCTCCCGCTTCAATCCATGCGGCCATGGGATGGCTCCGGGTGCCGGCTATTCATCGGCCTCGTTTTTGCAGGTGGCCCAGACGCCCCTGAAAACAAAGGGAAACAACAAAAACGCGCGAGCGAGTGCAAACATGAGGGGAAATCCTTCCGTGGAAGCCAAGAATTTATCAAATTCACAAAAAACCGGCCTCCCCTGAGCCAGACCGCCTGTATACATTTGATTGAAACGTACGTTTGAAACGGTGATTCATGGCGTCAGCTCTCCCTGAAAAAAGTCCGAACGAGCCCCCCGGCGACGATGATCCGCGGGTGCGAATTCTGTCCGCCGCTGGGCAGGAGTTCGCGGCGAAGGGCTACGAGGCGGCCACCGTGCGGGACATCTGCACGGCCGCCGGCGTCAACGGTGCCGCCGTGAACTATTATTTCGGTGACAAGCAGCGTCTGTACATTGAAAGCGTCAAGCACGCCCACCGCGAGCGGGTGCGGCAGGTTCCTCCGCCGGAGTGGCTTCCCGGGACGCCGCCGGAGATGAAACTCCGGGATTTTGTCGGAAACATGATCGAGCGAATGCTCGGCTTCGATCAGCCCCCTTGGCAGGTGCGGCTGATGCTTCGCGAAATCCTCCACCCTACCGATGCCTGCCGGGAACTCGTCGAGGATTACATCCGACCGCACTTCGCCGCGCTGGTGGCGATCCTCGATGAACTCGCGGCCGGCAGCCTGTCCGAAGCAGAGCTGCGCCGGGTCGGTCTGAGTGTCGTCGGCCAGTGTTTCCTCTATCGGGCTGCTGGCGACGTGGTGGCCATGCTGGTGCCGCCAGCAGAGATCAGCCGGTTTCACACCCCTGACCAGCTCGCTGACCATGTCTCCGGGTTCTGCCTTGCTGCCCTCGGGCGGGGTGAGCCGCTTTTGAGTCGTCGTTCCCGAATTGCCTCCCACCGGGCTTCGCCATCCGGGCAGGCTTAATCCGTTTCAGGAAATCACGGTCGTGCAGATGAAGTTCATTCGCAAGGTTTTCAGTTGGGTGATGCCGCTGGTCATCCTCGGCGGTGGCGTTGCCGCCTTCATGGCGTTGGGCAGTCAGCCACCGCCCCCGCGGAAGGAAGCCGACGTCGGGGCAGCGGTGACTGTGGAGACACTGCCAGTCGTTCGCGAGCCGGGCCGGATCGCCATCGACTTTGATGGCGTGGTGGTTCCGCTGCGGGAGGTGACCTTGTCAGCGGAATCCGGCGGACGGATCGTCCGGATGGCCGAAGTCTGCCGCGGCGGCAGGTTCGTCGAGCAGGGAACGCTGCTGCTGGAGATCGACCCCCGGGACTACGAACTCGAGGTCCGCCGGCTCGATCAGGAACTCAAGCAGGCGGTGCTCACAATCGAGGAAATCGAAGAAGAGATCAAGCAGAACGAGCGGTCGGTCGGCCTGGCTGAACGGCAGGTCGCCCTGGCCCACCGAGAGGTCGAGCGGCTCGACAGACTCAAGTCCAACCGGGTTGTCACTGAAGCCGACTATGAGCGAGCGCTCCGTGATGAGCTGTCGGCCGACAGCAACCTCAACATGCTGCAGGGACAGCGGCGGATACTGGCCAAGCGGCGGATCCGGCTGACTGAGGCCCAGACCCTCACCGCCACCATGCTCGAGCAGGCCCGGCTCGATCTGGAACGAACCCGGATTTCCGCCCCGGTCAGTGGGATGGTGGTTGAAGAGCTGGTCGAAGAAGATTCATTCGTCAGCAAGGGGACCCCGCTGGTGACGATCGAAGACACCAGCGCCGCCGAGGTCCGGGTCAGCCTGCAGATGGATGATGTCGCCCGCATCTGGAGTGACAGCCGCCAGGTCGCCACTGGTTCGCCCTATGCCTTTCCCGATACGCCGGCTACGGTGGTTTATCGGATCGGTGAGAAACAATTCCGCTGGCAGGGCGTACTGAAACGGCAGGAGGGCAAGGGGCTCGACGAACGGACCCGCACCCTGCCCTGCCGGGTGTTGGTCTCCGACCCCACTGGCGTCGAGGCGCTCGATCGCTACGGGGCAGCCATGGCCGAACTGCCCGCCGGCGCGCCCTGGTCACTGCTCCGTGGAATGTTTGTCGACGTGCAGGTGCAGGTCGAAACCGACCAACAGCTGGTCTCCACCCCCTGCGAGGCGTTGCGGCCAAACGGTGACGTCTGGGTGTTGCGGGATGGGCGGCTGATCATTCTCCGCCCTCCGTTGGTGCATGTCGCCGCCGGCCGGGCGGTGTTCGAATCGACAGCCGACGGCTTGATGCCGGAGGACCGTGTCGTGGTCAGTCAACTTTCCAACGTGCGGGCTGGGATGGCAATTGCCGAGGCGGACGACCGCCGTGGGCCGGTGAAGACGGCTCAGGCGGCCGAGGCTCAAGCGGCCGCTGCCAGCCCCCAGCAGACTGAGTAGTTTCCTGCGAGGACGTCATGCGGAGCATCATCTCCTGGACCGTCAAAAACATGCCGGCGATGAACACGCTGGTGGCGGCCATCCTGCTTGTCGGGGCGATGAGTTTCGCCAGTATGCGACGGGAGGTCTTTCCCGAGTTCGAACTGGAGATCATTTTGGTCTCGGTGCCCTATCCGGGGGCGACCCCGGAGGAAGTCGAAGAGGGCATCTGCCAGAAGGTCGAGGAGGCTTGCCGCAGCGTCACCGGCATCAAGAAGCTGACCAGTGTGGCCCAGGAAGGATCGGGCTTTTGCGTCTTTGAGCTGAACTCCAACGTCAAAAATGTCCAGAAGGTGCTCAGCGAGATTCGCTCAGAGGTTGAGCGGATTCCGAGTATGCCGGAACTGGCCGAGGATCCGAAGGTTGAGCAGGTGACCCTGCGAAACCCCGCCATCAAGGTCGGCATCCTCGCCCCCCGCATTCCGGGCGAGGTGCCGGAGGCTGAACTCCGGGATGTTGCCGAGGTGATCCGGGATGACCTGCTGGCCTTACCGGCTGTCTCGGCGGCAAATCTGCAGGGGGCCCGTGACTATGAGATCGACATCGAGATCTCCGAGCGAACGCTCCGCAAGTACGGTTTGTCGTTGCGGAATGTGGCCGACATCGTCCGCCAGGAAAACCTGGAAATGCCCGGGGGGACGATCCGGGGGGAGAGTGGCGAGATCCTGCTGCGGGGTAAGAACAAGCGGTATGTCGGTGCTGAGATCGCCAAACTGCCACTGGTCACCCTGCCTGACGGTCTGGTGCTGACTGTGGGCGACCTCGGCACGGTTCGAGACGACTTCGCCGATGTCGCCGCCACCAACCGGATCAACGGCCGGCAGGGGATGGTCGTCTCGATTGACCGTAGTTCCGGCGAGGATCTGCTGGCAATGACGGCGGCGGTGAAGGAATACGTCCGCGGAGCCACGCTGCCCCCTGGCTATGAACTAATCACCTGGGCCGACCAGTCGGTCGATGTCCGGGATCGGCTGGAGATGCTGATCAGTGCCGGGACGCAGGGGCTGTTGATCGTCTTTGTGATCCTCTCGCTGTTCCTCGACCTGAAGATTGCCTTCTGGGTGGCCCTCGGCATTCCCTTCTGCATGCTCGGCACCGGCGGGCTGATGCTCCTTACCGACCAGACGCTCAACATGCTCTCGATGTTCGCCTTTTTGATGGCCATCGGCATCGTGGTCGACGATGCCATCGTTGTCAGCGACAACATCGAACGGCACCGGCGGATGGGCAAGAAGCCGGTCACCGCCGCGATCGACGGCACGGCCGAAGTCACCCCCAGCGTGATCTCCAGCGTGTTGACCACGGTCATCACGTTCCTGCCGCTCTGCTTTGTCTCGGGGGTGATGGGTAAGTTCATCGCAGTGATGCCCTTCGCTTTCATCACCGCACTGCTCATGTCGCTGTTTGAGTCGCTGCTGGTGTTGCCGGGCCATCTGTCGCACGAGAAGGGGCTGATCTTTACGCTGCTGGGCTGGCTGCTCTATCCGCTGAAGCTCTTCCTCCCAATGCTTGCCTGGCTACAGCGGGCCTGCGATCGAGGGCTCTCCTGGTTTATCCGTCTTTGCTACCGACCGCTGCTCGATCTGGCTTTGGCCAACCGGCTGAGCACGATGGCGGTCGCTCTCAGCGTGTTGATGCTCGCCGTTGCCACGGTCCGCAGTGGCGTCACGCCCTTCTCACTCTTTCCGAAAATCGACGCCAACCGGCTGCTGGCGAAGATCACCTTTCCGGATGGAACCCCGGTGACGGTCACGGAGGAGGCGACCCGACGAATTGAAGAGGCGGCCTTCGCAACGAGCCAAAAGCTCTCCCGGCCCGGAGAGCCGATCCTCAGCCTGATCCACCGCTCGGTCGGCCAGGTGGCCGCTCAGGGAGAGGTGGGCCCCGATGCCCGGGTCAGCGGCAGCCATGTCGGTGCGGTGGCGATCGAATTGGTTGAGGGTGAGAGCCGCGATGTCACCAGCGAACAGTTCATCAGCGACTGGCGGCAGTTGGCGGGAGATTTTCCCGGAATCGAGAGCCTTGTTTTCGGCACTGAGAACATTGGCCCCGGCGGCAAGGCGGTGGAATTCAAACTACTGGGTCGCAGCGACCCCGAATCGATCCGTCAACTCGAGGCGGCGGTTGAGCGGTGCAAAGAGTGGCTGGCTCAGTACCCCGGTGTGATTGACATCGATGACGACTCGCGGCCGGGCAAGTGGGAATACCAAATTCGGGTCAAGCCGCAGGCTGAGGCGATGGGCGTGTCGCTGGCCAATCTGGCCGGGACCGTCCGGGCCAGCTACTACGGTGAGGAGGTGATGCGGCTGCAGCGCGGCCGCCACGAGGTCAAGCTGATGGTCCGCTATCCGCAGGAAGAGCGCCGCAGTGTTGCCACGCTCAGTGACATTCGCGTCACCAGTCCTGACGGGGTCAAGCGTTCGCTCGACGAACTCGCCGAGATCGATATCAAACGGGGCTATTCCGAGATCAACCGGCTCAGCCAGCGGCGGTCAATCACGGTGGTGGCCGACATCGATGTGGCCAAGAGTTCATTGACCAGCAGCCAGATCACCGGTGACATGGCCGAGCGGCTGATGCCCGATCTGCTGGCCGAGTACCCCCGAGTGAGTGTTCGCTGGGAGGGTGAGCAGGAGCAGACGCGGGAGAGTCTGCAGAGCCTCGGGGTTGGATTTGTGGTCGCCTTGTTTGCGATGTTCGTGCTGCTGACGATGGAGTTCAAGTCGTACTTTCAGCCGCTGCTGATCATTGCCATCATTCCCTTCGGCTGTGCCGGCTCGGTCTTTGGGCACGCCCTGATGGGGATGCCCCTGACCATTTTCAGCATGTTTGGCCTGGTCGCTCTCGCCGGTGTGGTGGTGAACGACTCCATCGTGTTGATCGACTTCATCAACCATCGGGTCCGGGCCGGCAAGCCCTTGTTTGACTCGTTGCGGGAGGCAGGATCGCTGCGGTTCCGGCCGGTGTTCCTGACGAGCGTGACGACGATCGGTGGGCTCTTTCCGCTGTTGACCGAGACGAGCTTCCAGGCCCAATTCCTCGTGCCGATGGCGACGTCGCTGGTCTTTGGCCTGGCAGCTACGACGTTGATCGTGCTGGTGCTGGTGCCGGTGATGTACTCGTTCTTCGGCACGTCGGCTCGGGAGGGGCTGCTCGACGACGAGGGCTGGGAGGAGCCGGCCAGGTTTGCCGGTGAGCAGCCTGGTACCAATGTGGAAACGGCCGAAGAATCGCCTCCTGCCGTCGCGGCGATCTCCTAAACTGGAATCAGCGGCGGCCGGCAGCCGGTTGTTCGCCACACCATGTTTCTGCAGCCTTGACGGAGTGACAGCGATGACGCCGCTGATTCCCTATCCAGTCGTCGATCTGGGACCTCTGATGAAGGGACTGGTGATCGGCGGCCTCGGCATCTTTCACGTCTTCATTGCCCAGTTCGCCATTGGGGGAGGCATGTTGCTGGCCTACCTGCAGTGGCTTGACATGCGAGGGCAGTGCATTCACGGCCGTCGGTTCATCGACGGCTACTTCCGGGTGCTGGTGCTGATCAGTTTCGTGGTCGGGGCGGTCACCGGGGTGGCGATGTGGTTCACCTCGATCCAGATCAGCCCTCAGACGATTGGGGTGATGGTCGGCGAGTTCCACTGGGTCTGGGCAACCGAGTGGAGCTTTTTCTGCCTTGAGGTGGTCGCCGGCTATCTCTTCTACCGCTACGGCAGCCGGCTGCCCGACCGGACCCGGCTGAGTCTTCTTCTGCTCTATGCCTTCGCCGCCTGGATGAGCCTGTTCTGGATCAACGGCATTCTCACCTGGCAGCTGACCCCGGGGGCCTGGCTGGAGAGCCGCTATGTTTGGGATGGCTTTTTCAATCCCGGCTTCTGGCCCTCGCTGATCTTTCGGACCATCACGTCGGCCGCCACGGCCAGCCTGGCTGCCTGCGTGCTGATCAATGCCGTCCCCGCCTTCAGCCGCGAGGAGAAGGCAAAACTGATCGCTGTCTGCGCCCGGCCATTGATCTTCATGCTAGGCATGCCGCTGCTGGGCGTCTGGTACTTCGCCACGATGCCCGCCGACAGCCGCGGCTGGGCGACCGGCGGCAGCGTGCCAATGACGATGTTCCTGACGATGGCAGTCGGCTGCTCGCTGCTGGTCGGCCTCTACGCCGTGGTGGCGATCCTGCGGCAGCGGCTGTTCATCAACGGGGCCACCTCGACCCTGCTGCTGGCCCTCGCCTTCGTGGCGACCGCCGGCGGCGAGTTCGTCCGGGAAGGCGTCCGCAAGCCGTTCACCGTGCGGCAGTACCTCTACTCAAACGCAATCGCCCCCGCTGCGGTCGCCGAGCTGCGCCGCACCGGCTGCACCACGAACGATCCCTATCCACTGCGGAATGCGGCGGCCTATCCGACGCCGCAGCTGCAACTGGGGGCCAAGGCCTTCCGCGTGCAGTGCTCGGTCTGCCACACGCTGGAGGGTGTCAACGCAGTGCCAGAGCTGGCGGCCCACTGGTCGATCGACCAGAAGCGGCTGAACATCGCCCAGCTGCAGCGGACCAAGCCCTTCATGCCGCCGTTTGCCGGCACCCCGGAGGAGCTTGAGGCGGTGGTCCAGCTGATCAGCTGGGTCGATGCGGGCCGGCCGGCCGACTGGCCATCATCGGATGACCCGGCGGTGCTGGGGCAGATTGCCCGCTGGCTTGACGAGGCGGGCACGGCCCCGGGCTATGAGCTGGCCGCTGCTGATGGAGCGACCGCAATGGGGAGCCGGCTGCGATGACCCTGCCCTTTCCGTTCGGCTTTCCAGCGGCGACGCAGCTCTATCTGGTGCTGCTGGTGGTCACGATGCTGGTCCACATGGTGTTCATGCACTACGTGCTCGCCGGCACGGCGTATCTCGCCTGCGGCCGGCTGTTCGGCCGGCGGCGGGCGGCCGACTGCGGCTGGCAGCAGCGGCTGGTTGACTGGCTGCCCTTTGCGACGGGGCTGGCGATCACCGCCGGGGTCGCGCCACTGCTGTTTGTGCAGATTCTCTACCAGCGTGAGTTCTACACGGCCAACCTGCTGCTCTCGCACCGCTGGATGGCGATCCTGCCGGTGCTGCTGGTCTGCTTCTATCTGCTCTATCTCCAGAAGTCGTCCTGGATCATGAAGCGGGCCTGGGGCTGGCGGATCGCGGTGATCTGGCTGGCCTTCGCCGGCTTTGGCTTCATCGCCTGGAGCTGGACCGAGAACCATCTGCTGTCGCTCGACGAGGCGGCCTGGGCCGATCTCTATGCTGCCGGCGGCCTGCGGTATGCCACCGCCGGGTTGCTGCCCCGGCTGGCGGGCTGGTTTCTGCTCGCCTTTCCGACGCTGGCGGTGGAACTCTATTGGCAGGGTCGGCTCTGCGGCGAGCCGCTCGGCGAGCCGGCGGTCGAGTCGGCCAGGGTCATGGGCCTGGCGCCGGTCCAGCGGCTGGCGGTCACGGGCCTGGCCGGGCTGGCCGGCGGCGGGCTGGCCCTCGGCCTCTACGCCGCGACCCTGCCGGCGGAGACCCGCAGCCTGGTCACCGGCGGGCTCGGCGGGCTTTGGCTGCTGCTTTTGCTCGGTGGATTACTCGCGCAGGCCGTGGCCTGGGGGATTGCCCTCCGGGCCGGCCGGTTGGCGACGCCGCTGGCTTGGCTGCTGACCGCCGGCTGGCTGCTGGGGCTGCTTGGGCTGCTTGTCGTTCGCGAGGTGATCCGGCTCGCGGCAGTCGATCTCAAGGCCCTGCTGCCCCAGCATGAGCGGGCAGCCGGCATCGGTGGCTTTCCGGTGTTTCTCGTATTTGCCAGCCTCAGCGTCGCGGCGATCGTCTGGAGCATCGTCGCGGTCCGCCGCGGGCTCAAGCAGCAGGCCAGCGGGGCAGGCAGGACCAGTACCTGATAGGCAGTTGCCTCGCTATCCGTGGAAAAAGCCTTCCATGCGTATGGCGTTCGGCATGGCAGTTGCGGATCAAATCTGCTCTCGCGAGGAGGCTTCTCGGAAGCCCCGGCCGCGAGCCCGGGGATCGACCGGCCGAGCCCCCAGCGGGCTATTGGTCAGGCGCGAGCAGCCAGTCCATGAAGGCGACGGGATCGAGCTGGTGCCGGAACTCTGCTGAGGCCGCCGTTGCTGCCGCCGCGTAGGTGTCGGGCTGCTGCATGAAGGCGTCGAGGGCTGCCGCCAGCGAGTTGACGTCGCCGTAGCTCACTGGAAGGGCGTAGGTGTTGCCATGCGCAGCCGCCTCGTTGGCGATGCTCGTGCCCTGGCTGACGAGAACCGGCCGTCCAATGGCGAGCGACTCGAGGAAAATCCCGGATGCCCGACTGACGTAATTCTTTGGCTCGTAGACGCAGCTGATCAGATCGGCCTCGTGCAGCAGCGTCCAGTAGCGGTCGGGAGTCATCGAGGTGTCGGGAAGCAGTTCAAAGAGTTGGGGGAACCGGCGGAGGAATTCCCCGACGTGCGGCAGGAGGGTCATCGACGTGAAGCGAAACCGCAGCCTGCCGAGCCAGGCGGGCTGGCGGCCGGCAATCGCGACAACACTGTTGATGAGGAACTCCGCCCCCTTCTCGGGCCGGACCTCGCCCGGCAAAAAGCAGATGCGGGGCCGGTCGCCCGGTCGTTCTGCCTGGCGCTGGTCGATCACCTGGGAGGGCAGCCGTCTGCGGTGCACGTGAGCCGCTCCCAGCGGACGGAAGATTTCCGCAAGCTCGTTTGTCTCGGCGTACCACTTGAGCCCCGGGCAGGCCGCCCGCAAGAGGTTCAGGCTCAGCTGGTATTCGAAGGTATTGAAGAATGAAATCTCCGACCGCGGCTCGCGAAAATCCGGCGGAAGATTCAGCCCCAGCCTCAGCTGCAGCTCTTCCCGTGATGGCAGACTGCTCAACCAGTGAACCAGCCCATGAAGCAGGGCCGCGCTTAGCGTGTGACAGAAAAGAATCGTTCCCGGTTGCAGCCGGGGCTGGACGTGTTGCGTGAGGTCCTCGGCGAACGTGGCGGCGGTGTGATGGGCAAGCCGGAGTGCATCGACACTGTTCTGGGGAAACATTCCGTAGGCCATGACCCGCAGGACAGCCTGCGCGTCGGCCCTTGCTCCGAGCCTCGTGTGGCCAAACACCTCGCAGGCGATTCCCCGGCGGGCAGCCTCGGCCCGCAGCAGCGTGTTCACCGCATGGTTGTGGCCGGTGCGAAGGGCGTAGCAGGGATCGATGAGGAGCAGGCGGCTCGGCACCGTGGAGGAGTCAACAGGGGCTGGCATCAGGCTGGTCCTGGGCAAGGCAAGGTCAGTAGTCGGATCGGCGGATGCGAATTCTGGTCGCATCGGCCGGAATGCGGTCGGCAACGAAGGCGACATAGCCGCCGCCACCGGCTCCCATCACCATCGCGGCCGCAGCCTGTTCGCGGGTGATGAATGCCTGCAGATCGGGGGGGCAGTGATGCTCAACAGCCGCCACCTGGGCCCGGTGCGAGCGGTTGATTGCAGCCGCGAGCCCCGCCAGGTCGTGCTGCCCGATGGCCTGCCAGCAGTCCCGGCTGGCCGCATCCAACTCGTCGGCCCAGGCGGCGAATGCGTTGGCCTCGGTCAACGGGCGGACCCGCATGTCGGTGGGCCGCTCCCAGGCATGACGCAGATAGAGATGGTCTTCCAGCCAGGCCAGCGTGGCCTCGTCCTGCCGCTGGTCGATCCTCGCCGGGAAAAAACCGCCGGCGTCATAGGTGAACAGGCTCGCCCCGAAGCCGACGATTCCCCGGGCGTCGAGACTGCCGGAGATGTAGCCCCGACGATGCGGCGGGTTTTCCAGGCAGAAGATGATTTCGGCGAGGGTGTCGGGCGTGTAGATCGCCGGGAGCCGGTTGCCGAAATACCGCCGCACGGTGTTGCGGGTGCTCGTCGCCAGGCCGGACCGCTCCCGCAAACCAGGAAAGCCCTCGATCGAGAGCACCACCAGATTGCCTCCGCCCGCGGCCGTTCTGCTGTTGAATGCCGGCTGATCCATGAAGCCACTGCAGATGCTGACCCGGGTTGGCAGTCGGTCGTCTCGGGCGATCTGGGTGCTCGAGGTCGGCCGGTCGGGGTCGAACCGGTCCCGCGGGAACACCCGGTAGTCGATGCCCCGCTGCCGACAGGCCGCCCGTTTCTCGGGCGTGTCGCCGTCTTCGTTGATCACGAAGATGTCGGGCTGGATCAGATCGAGATGCTCGACAAAGCCGAGTGGGCCGGGGTCGGTGACGACGCCGACCCAGTGGACCATCCGCAGGTTTTCCAGCAGATAGCGGCGTTCCTGCTCGGTGTAGCCGGGCGACTTACCCTTCTGCTGGACAATCGACTGGTCGGACCCGAGCGACACATAGAGTTCACCCAAGGCGGCTGCCTTGGTGAGAAACACCAGATGGCTGGCGTGCAGCAGGTCGAAGCAGCCCGCCACCATCACCTTTGGTCGGGGCATAGGGGGCAGCGAGACAGACTCGGTCATCGCCAGGGCTTCGGCATCACCCCGCATGGGCAAGGGTCGCATCGACCACCTCCGCGAACGTCTGCGGATCGAACGCGAGGTTTCGATCGGGCAGATCCTGGCTGACGTGGTAGAAACTTCGCATGCCGACCAGTGAGGCGAGCCGGGCGAAGCAGAATTCGATCCAGCGGGGTGAGAAGAGTTCCAGCACGCAGGCCCCGGGCGAGCAGAACATCAGGTTTGTCAGGCCCGCCCCGTGCGCGGCGACGATCACGCGGCTGGCGGCGAGGGTCTCGGCCTGCTGCTGCAGGGGGAGTCGTTCCAGCTGAACCACCTCGAAGCCGCGCGGTCGGAGGACTCGTTCCACCAGCTCAGCCTCGTTGAGGATCTGCCGCCCGTTCGGGCTCAATGACCGGCTGATGAAGAGCCGCTTTTCGGGCTTGTCCGCTGACCGCAGCAGGGTGTTGTTGATCCACCCGATGGTGCCCAGGTCGAACTCTTCGGGAGCCGACGGCACCAGCAGCTTCTGAGCAGTTACCAGCATGTGCTCTCCGAGGTGGACCCGCTTTTCGAGGGGAATTCGCATGAGATCCGCCCAGGCGGTGACGAAGCTGGTCGCCTCCGGAAGCAGAAAATAGTCGATGTCAGCAAGCCGCCGGTCGAAGGCAAGAAACCGCGCCATCCGTCCCAGGACCGTCGCATTGAAATGATAGAACTCACTGCCGTAGCGGCTGTCGAGCAGCAGGCAGCGGCCGGGGAGATTGACCGTTCGGCCGACCTTGAGTTGGTGAACCTGCTGCTGCCAGACCGCGGGAGGAAAGGCAAACAGCGGGTCGAAGAAGCGATGGCAGAACAGTTCCTGCCGGTGCTGGTCGATGCAGAAGATGCTCCGCCCCTGTTTCAGCAGGCTGCCCCCCACAAGCTCAACCAGAAACGCCGGCACCGCCGTCGGCTGATGGGCGGTCTTTGCGGGGACGCCTTCCAAAAAAGCGGCGTGTGCAGGGCAGCCAACCGGCGTTGGCTCATTCCAGGCCAGCTCCGGGTTCGTCCGATAGCAGGCCGCTCCCGTCCGATCATGCGCAAGATGCCCCTGCAAAACAGCGGCGATCTCGGTCTGGGCGACGTAGTTCATTGAATTTGTTGTCGGCGGCTGACGGTGCATGATGTGGGCTGCAAACGAGCTGATCAGCTGCCGGTAGGGAGGGCCTCGCTTTCCAGTGCAATTTGAGGCTATCAGCCCGTGGCAGCGTCACCCCCCCACCGGCGGCGACGCCGCACCCAATCAGCCGACCGCCGGAAAACAGTTCAGCACCCCGCGGGCGGCTGCCACCGGGCCGTTCGTTTTCGCCCACGATTCCCGTCCGCGTCGGGCGGCGCCGCAGTGCTCGTCATATCGCTCGACTGCCTCCGCGACGGCCCGGGTTACCGCATCAACCGTTGAGCTGGGAAAGGTCGCGGTGCCGCAGCCATGCTGATGAAGCAGTGCCGCCAAAGTCGTCTCGGCCGGAACGATAATCGGAATGCCATTGGCGAGTGCGTCGGTGACAATCCCGGAGCCGTTCACCCTGAAAAACTGCTGGTCATAGGCGGCCACCAGTAAGTCGCACCTGTCGAGAATCTCCTGCCAGCCCTGACGGTCGACCGGGCCTGTCTGCACGGTCAGCCGTGGTTCGGTTGACGCCAGCGTGGTCAACGCCGCGAGCGGCTCCCGCATCCCCGCAAAACTGTCTTGAACCAGAATGCCGATTGGGAGAGACGTCTGGAGTAGCCGCCGCGCGATCTCGGGCACGAGACCAAAGCCCTTCCGCGGCTGCTGGGCGCCGATGAAGCCGATGACGACGGGACTGCCCGCCGCACGGCCGCTGCGGTGTGAGACCGCGGCGACCGGATGCGGAACCCGCTGCACGGGATGGCGAAGAAGTTCGGTGTAGACCGCCGCGTAGCAGTCGTAGGTGGTGACGAATGCCAGCCGCCGGCTGACTGCCGCAGGAATGCTCAGCCCGGCCAGGCGATAGAGGGCCGCCTCCGAGCCGACGGGCACTGCCTCGATCTTTCCGTCGGCACTTTTTCGACCCGTCACCCCGGCGGCATTGTGGAGGGTGACCACGACCCGCGGGCAGTCGCGGCCGCGGGCGTGCATCCAGCGGGTGAGCCCCGTCACCGCGGCTGGGGAGGAGGCATCAAAGACCATGAGATCATCGCGGCCGATGCCGTTGACGGCGGCGAGATCCTCGGCGATCACCTGCGACACATCGAGATATGATTTTGTCGGGCCGCAGAGTGGGTCGGCAGAGGTGCGGCTGGAAGGGCAGAGCCGAAAGGCGGCCAACGCCTGCATCTCGGCGGTAATCGAGGCGTCGGCCCCCCGCTGCGCAAGTGTCACCATCGGGTGTCCGGCCGCGTGGAAGCCCTCCTGATAGCACCTCCCAAAGGTGAAGGAATGGCCGGCCGGGGTCCGCAGGGCGGGATCGCAATAAATCAGCTTCACGGCTGGTGACCTCGTATCTGGACTCGTGGCTACCGGGCTTGTACCTGAGGTGAACAGCTTGTCGCTGGGTGGGACCATCCGCGCGGGTGGCGGAGTTGTGTCCCGCTGCGAATGGTCAGGAAATTCCAGCTGGTACCCCAGGGCGACGATGACGTCGCCATAGCGATGTTCGAATGATTTGACCTGTTCGGGGGACAGCACCTCCCGCCATTTCGAGACCGCACGCGAATGGATGTGTGTGTTCCCCGCAACCTGGCTGTCGCTCATGCGGGCAATGTCATGAACCCTCGCGAGTTCAGCAGCTTCAGCGGACTCTGATTGTGAAAATCCAAAATGGCTGAAGATCGCCACCACGGCAGCATCGAAGTCAGCCCGCAGGGACTCAAGCTGGACGAGCATCAGTTCATCGCAAACCAGCCCGCGAGTCGCTGCAATCGTTCCGCGGAGCTCCCCGGCAGCGTGGCGGACGATGGCCTGTTCAGGGGAATGCGTTGGGCGGTCCGGCTCTGGCGGCAACCACAACGATCTGCCAGCCGGCAACTGCCAACCGCGGATCGCAGCGAGCGTGCAGCCCGAATAGCCCTCCAACTCAAAGGCCAGCCCGCTGTCCCGGTCGCGTTCGCGAAGGTTCTGCTGGTATGAGCGATTCCCGAGCGCACTGAGGTATTGTTGTTTCCACGCTTCCGGGTAGTGCTGAAAAGAGTAATCGACCTGCGGGTAGGCGATCGGTGGCGTGGGGTCGAAATGCGTGTTCGTGCACCAGGCTTCGCGGCAGCGAAGATGGTAAAGATAACTTGAGACCCAGATGTCCCGCGGGTCGCGAACGACGCGGATTGCTCGGTAGGGGCGGGACGCAAAGTTCGGGCCAACCAATGAGTGGGCCAGCAGAACGATATCGAGCGTCGGGTCAATACGCTCCACGTGTCCGAAATATTCCCCGATCCGCAGCCCGAAGCGGGCGGCGACCGATGTCATGATCGAGTGGAACAGAACCGTGCCCGTCTTGTGGTAGGTGCACACGACGAACTGGGGCCGGTCAGGCATCGGGAAGGACAAGTAAACCGGAGGGCGTGGCCAAAGGGAGTCACTGTTCGTTGCCGCGGCAGACTCTTTCCGCAGTCTGCTAACTGTCCGTGGAAAAAGCCATCCATGGCCCTAGCCCGCGTATGCGGGCGAACAAAAGCCCACTTGGGCAACACCCGAAAACGCCAAGGGTTTTCGGGGTTGCCAATCGCCGCATCCTGCTGCGGCAGACTTCTTCCGCAGTCTGCTAACTGTCCGTGGAAAAAGCCATCCATGGCCCTAGCCCGCGTATGCGGGCGAACAAAAGCCCACTTGGGCAACACCCGAAAACGCCAAGGGTTTTCGGGGTTGCCAATCGCCGCATCCTGCTGCGGCAGACTTCTTCCGCAGTCTGCTAACGATTGAACAGGAAGTGGCAGACGTCGCCGTCGTGCATGACGTATTCCTTACCCTCGACCCGCAGCTTGCCCGCAGCGCGGATCTCTTTCTCGCTGCCGAGGGCTTCGAGGTCTTCGACCGCGTAGATCTCAGCGCGGATGAAGCCCTTTTCAAAGTCGGTGTGAATCACCCCGGCCGCCTGCGGGGCGGTCGCCCCGACTGGCACTGTCCAGGCCCGCACTTCCTTTTCCCCCGCCGTGAAGAAACTCTGCAGGCCGAGGGTCTGGTAGGCCCCGCGGGCCAACACCGCGAGGGCCGGTTCGCTCAGGCCGACGTCGGCGAGCATCTCGGACCGGTCGGCCTCGTCGAGTTCGGCCAGTTCTGCCTCGAGCTTGGCGCAGACGGTAACCACGTCGGCCCCGGAGGCGGCGGCCGCCTTGCGGACCTGCTCAACCAGCGGCCCCGTGCCGGCTAAGTCAGTTTCGTCGACGTTGGCGACGTAGAGAATCGGCTTGGCCGACAGCAGGCCGAGTTCCTTGATCGACTTCTGCTCCGCCGGGGCCAGCTCGAGCGTGCGGATCGGCTGCTCGGCGGCGAGGTGGGCCTGGCACTTCTTCAGCACTTCAAGCTTTGCCTTGGCCTCCTTGTCCTGACTGCGGGCGTTGCGTTCCGCCTTCGGAAGCAGGTTGTCCAAGTGCTGCATGTCGGCCAGCAGCAGTTCCAGTTCGATCGTCTCCATGTCGGCCACCGGGTCGACCTGGCCGGCGACATGGATCACGTCGGGGTCTTCGAAGCAGCGGACCACCTGCAGGATCGCGTCAACCTCGCGGATGTGCGACAGGAACTTGTTGCCCAGGCCCTGCCCCTCGCTGGCCCCCTTCACGATGCCAGCGATGTCGACCAGTTTGAGGGCCGCCGGAATCACCTTCTGCGTGGTGATCTTGGCCGTGATCCGGTCGAGCCGGCTGTCGGGCACGCTGACCATGCCCTCGTTGGGCTCGATCGTGCAGAACGGATAGTTCGCGCTCTGGGCTGCCGCCGACATCGTCAGCGCGTTGAACAGCGTGCTCTTGCCGACGTTCGGCAGCCCGACAATTCCTGCTTCCATTGATTCTTCCGTTACGTGGCCGCGGCCGGCCGCACTCCACCAAAGATCGTGCGTTTGGCCACCGGCCACCAGCCAGGCTGGTCGAGACCATGATAGGGGGAATCCGCGGGCAGGTGCTCGGTCAGGTAGGCATGGGCACCGGCAAGGTTGTGGTACGGCAGCGACGGAAACAGGTGGTGGAGGGCGTGGTAGCGGATCGAGAACGGAAAGAAGAGCAGAGTTAGCGGATCGTTGCCTGAATAGTTGCAGGAATCGAGGATGTGGGCCTCGACGTTGCTGCGATTTCCGTCACCCTCAAAATGATGGTCGGCCAGCTGCCGCATCTGATTCATCACCAGGGTGGTCAGGCCGAGGGCATAGAGCAGCGGGATTCGGCTGAGCGGGGCTGCCCCGGCGAACACGGCCAGCGGAATCGCTGCCGCCCGCAGAAAGCAGAGCAGTTCCATAACCGTGATTACTCGGCGGTCGAAGGGGGTGATCTGGCGATGATAGCGGAGGTTGAGCGTCAGTGAACTGCCCCGCTCGAGCACGAACTGCCGCAGCCGCGGATGCAGAAACGAGAGCGGCGCCAGCAGGAACCGCAGGAAGACCAGCACGGGGAAGGCAAGCATGAACAGCCCGTAGCCGACGGCGCTCTTCCAGTTGCCCGCCTCCAGCACGTTGGCGACATACTCCGGGTCTTCCGGGGTGCCGTACATTCGCTGGCTGTGGTGGTCGCGGTGGTGCCGGGTGAAGAAGGGCGAGGGCGTCAGCGTGAAGACACCCACCAGCAGATTCCAGGTCACCTTGAACAGCCGCATCTCGTGGGCTCCGAGGTGGCAGACCTCGTGGATCAGCGAGCCGAGCCGGTAGAGCCAGAAGACCGCCATTGGAAAGGCGACGAGTTGCTGCCACGAACCGAGCGGTGAGAGCAGGTAGACTGTGGCAGCCCCGTAGGCGAGCACGAGGCTGACCAGAAAGTCGGTCCAGTAGCGAAGCGGCGAGACCTTGAAAAATTCGGTTGCCGACTGCTTGATGGTCTGGCGGGCATCGCGAATCCAGACGGGGGCGTCGGCGGTGTCCGGGGGCGACGGCGTTTCAGCCGTGACGACGCCGGCCGGCAGCGTTCCTTGCATCGAAGACTCCTTGAGGGGCGGGCCGGCGGGCAGCAACCGGCTCAGAGCCGCAGCATGACGCGTTCACGGCAACAAAAATCGTCTCAGCCGATCCATAAAAGAGCAGAAAAGGCAGTCGGCCGAAAGAGGCAGTCGGCTCGACCAGCCATCACTTCGGGGGACGTGAAGCCGGGAGAACTGCTGCCATCGGCATTCTTTACCCGCCGGGCTGACTCGGTTGCCCGGGAATTGCTCGGCTGCTGGCTCGTCATCCAGCGGCCGGGCGGGGGCGTCGAGCGTCATGCCATTTTCGAGACCGAGGCCTACCTCGGCCCGCAGGACCTTGCCTGCCATGGCCGGACAGGCCCGACGGCCCGCAACCGCACGATGTTCGGCCCGGCAGGGCACTGGTATGTCTATCTCTGCTACGGGATGCACTGGATGCTCAACATCGTCACCGGTCGGGCGGGGCTGCCGGCGGCGGTGCTGATTCGCGGGGCGGGCGCGGCGGTCGGTCCGGGCCGACTGACCAAGTCGCTCGGCATTGACCGCCGGCACGACGGCCGGCTGATTTGCCAAACGACCGGCCTCTGGCTGGAGGCGGGGCCTAGTGTGCCGCGGCGGCGAATCGAGCGGACGCGGCGGATCGGGGTCGACTATGCTGGGGAGTGGGCAGCGAGGCCGCTGCGGTACGTGGTCGATCCGCAGGTCTTTCCGGACCGCGTCAGGCTCACGTAACGTCCGCCCCGATCGTTCGCGGAGATTCCAATTTCGAAACCGGAGGAACAGCATGACTGTCACCCGTGCCGTCGGCCGCTATCGTTTCGCAGTGACGGCGGTGATCTGGATGGCTGCGGTCATCCTGCCAGGAGGACTTATGACTGATCAGACACAGGCGGCGGAAGAGCCGGCGACAGCCAAAGCGACCTTCGGTGGCGGCTGCTTCTGGTGCACTGAGGCCGTCTACGCCCAGATCAAGGGCGTCGAAAGCGTGGTCAGTGGCTACATCGGCGGCCAGGTCGAGAACCCAACCTACAAGCAGGTCTGCAGCGGTACCACCGGCCATGCCGAAGCGGTCGAAATCACCTACGACCCCGCGGTCGTGCCCTATGAAAAACTGCTGGAAATCTTCTTCAGCACGCACGACCCGACGACGCTCAACCGCCAGGGGGCGGACGTCGGCACCCAGTACCGCTCGGCGATCTTCTATCACGACGACGAGCAGAAGAAGGTTGCCCAGCAGGTGATCATCCGGCTGAACGCCGCGAAGGTGTTTCCGTCAAAGATCGTGACCAAGCTTGAGCCAGCCACGGTGTTTTATCCGGCCGAGGACTATCACCAGGACTACTTCGCCCTCAACGGCTTCCAGCCCTACTGTCAGGCGGTAATTGCCCCGAAGGTGGCGAAGGTTCGCAAGGTGTTCAAGGATCTGCTCAAGGACGAGTGACGAATGGAACTTGGTAGCGGAGCAGCAACTGATGCCGTCAAAAGCTTTCGGCCGAGAGCCCAGCAGATTGTGGAAATAGCCTGCCGCCGCTTGGAAGCTGCGATTGGCACCCCCAAAAAACTCGGCGTTTTCGGGGGTTGCTCAAGTGGGCGATTGTTCGCCCGCATCCGCGGGCAAGGGCCATGGGCGGCAATGGTGTTCGGCACGGCACATTGTTTCGGTTCTGGCATGCTGAAGGTCCTTGGAAGCCCCGGGCGCGAGTTTTGATGGTGCGCGTCCGCGGTTTCCCGCACAAAGAACCATTCTCATGAAGACTGGAGCGCAAGCTGAGGGAAATGGCTTTTGGGTTTAAAAAACGTTCTCCCTCGGCTCGCGTCTCGGACTTCACGGAATTCAGTTCGGCTCAGCG
>Ga0209986_10000054_pt1 | contig 93957 bp, 71 predicted proteins | sample BlataG_FD_183168 | JGI IMG/M metagenome (GOLD analysis project Ga0209986, IMG submission 183168) | Deep subsurface microbial communities from Black Sea to uncover new lineages of life (NeLLi) - Black_00105 metaG (SPAdes) (version 2) | ecosystem: Environmental > Aquatic > Marine > Oceanic >...
CCCTGCATAGCGCCCCTGCATAGCGCCCCTGCATAGCGCCCATGAAATAGCGCCCATGAAATAGCGCCCATGAAATAGCGCCCATGAAATAGCGCCCATGAAATAGCGCCCATGAAATAGCGCCCATGAAATAGCGCCTAAGGATTTTTAAGACCAAGCACTTACGATCATTCGACAAAATGAGTCGGCAGAGCCAAATTTTTTATTCGCCGTCTCCTGCCGCATCGGGGAATGCTAAATTTTCCGGTGGCTCTTTTTTTCCGGCGATCCCTGCCGCCCCAGGGTCGATCAGAACAAAACTGCTCCAGAAAAAGGGATGTCCTCCCGTGACTTGCGGCCCATCGGGATCTGCTTCGACGCGGGGTTCCGTTGCCGGATTGAGCGGGGTCTGCTCTGCAATTTGCACCGCCCGCTGCCATGCATCGGGTGCCGAAGTGTTTGGCAACTCTTGGATGAATTCCTTCAGTAAATCAGCCGTGATTCTACCCCCCGTTCGCCATCGGCTCAGGAGGAGCGTACGACTACCGGCACCCAAGAGCCCCATGCTTGTCAGGAAAAGCTCATCACCCAACCGACTGATGCCCTTTGGTTTCATCTTTTTTAATCCGTTTTCAGTGGGGGTATGAAAGCCCGGCAAGAGGATGACGTCGGGGCTTTCCCAGGGGATGCCAAGCCAGTGCTGGATGGTTGCTCCATCTTTACCACGGTCAATTTGCAGAGGCGCTAAATTGAGCGGATTCTGATTGCCATTATCGAGGTCATCCCAAACGAGTAGTCCATCCAATAGGCTCACAAAGGCATGCCCATGGGTTTTAAACGCTTGACCCACAACGTTAGATTTTGGGACCAGCTTGCTGACTTCTTCGGTGACGGCCAGTGCTAATTCGGGATCTTCTCCGGGATAAAGTTGCCCTTGCACGATCGCCCAATCGCCGGATTGTTTTCTGCCGCGCCCATCGCGCTGTGATAGTCCGAGCGTGGGTGCGTAGCGCATTCGGGTTTCAGAAAGCAACGTCTGCGTTCTTTGACTTCCCACTGGTAGAATTCCGAACGGGATGTACCAATAAAAGTGGTCTGGAACGATCGTTAAATCAGTAATATTTTTTCCTAGATCGATCTTTGCGCCCTTGGTAAGCGATTGAAGCAATTCCTCGGCCGGCTGCTTCCAACGATCCGCTTTGAGATCAGATAATTTGACCGTGCTGTTCGCCTCATGCAGCCCCATCGCTCGCAACAAGTTCTTCAGATTGTTCTGCACGTTCTCCGGGGAATGTATTCTCCAGCCGCGTTGGTTTTTTTTGGTCATTAAAAACCCGTAATGCGCTTGCTTTGTCGCGTGAAGCATCAAAATAGCCTCTCCGTCTTTCAAGCTGCCCTGGATTGCTTCACCTCTTCGTAGAGGAGGAAACACCATGTCTACCGGTTCTCGACGGACCACCATTTTTAACAGCTGTTTTTCTTGTTCGGCGGCAATTTTTACGAGGTTCTTCAGTTGCTTCTCCTGTTTTTTCCCCAAGCGGACATCCGACGGAAGCAGTGGATTCTGTTTGATGTCGGTACGAACTTCACTAGCCTTACGATCAAGTTCCCCAAAGCGAGGAAAAGCTGCGAGAAATTCCTGGCGTTGCAGGACCGCTTTCTGAGGTAAGGCCGACGCATTTGCCTGCATGACCCAACGCAGGTTAAGCAAGCGACCGCCCAAAGGTTGCGTACTGTAAAAACGGGCTCTGTGGAGTCGATCTATGATTTCCATTGCAGAGAGGGGTTTTTCTCGCTTGAGAGCCGCGTTGAACCAGTGTTCTATCGCGGTTACCTGCGGCACGAGTAGCTGGCTCCACGCTTCTAAGGGTTCGTGTCGCCACACGAGCGCAGATGGGTCTCCGAGTACTTCTGCAAAGAGTTGCATTGCAATTCGATCACGGATACTCCCCTGTAAGTAGGCTCTATCGACCAGCAGTCCATGAAATAAACGCACTGAGCCAAATTTCTCAAACTGCATCGCGTCAGCAAGAAACTGCCTTCCGGCAACAGTATCGCCCCGATTCATCGCAATCACAAAGGCGACATAATTGGCTTCGGCACCAATCCGGCTCCCCGATATTTTGTTGCGGCGAAGTATTGCCTGGACACGATTAAGCGTTGCCTTGGCCTCCTTGGGATTGCCAGCGTTAGCAAATCCTTCGGCAGTCCGAATTAAAAGGGAGGCAACCATCTCTTCAAGATTATTGCGTTTGGCCCAGAGGGTGGCATCGACGAAGTTTGGTGGAATGCCACTGCGTCCGCTCGCGGCGTGTGCAATAAAAGCAAGATTAAATGCTTCTTGAATCACGAGTCGCTGGTCGTAGTAAAAGGCTGAAAGCGCAGCTGCCTGAAAAAAATTTGTGGCTTGATCGTATCGGGATTCTTGAAGATGCAGACGCCCCAATTCCAACAGCGCTGCACCGGTGAGAGGATGGTCTAATTTTCCATTCACGACCAGGCTTCGTTGTAGCGTCGCCGCGGCAACCTCTGTTTTACCCAAGGTTGCTTGGGCAACCCCGAGAGGGAGATCGATCCAGACCTGCGACCAATGGTTGGGAGATGTCTGTCGCTTAACGAGCGCCGCCTGAACTTTTTCGAGGAGTGGATTGTATTCCGCCAGCGGTCCGTACAGTTCGGTGTAGCGGCGGATAGCCAATGTCGTGCAGCGGACAACTTCAGTCGCGTGGAGCGATTGGAGTTTCTGTACGTTGCTGATACCAGATTTCCCATTCCCCGTCACGAGTTTAGGACCCCCACGGAGGATCGAAAAAACTTCGGGAAAGTTCCCCAGAATAAATTTCCTTCGACTGCGGGCCCACTCTGGACTGCGTGCTCGATGATTATTAGGGGCAATCAACGGTGGAAATTTCATTCGCAGCATCCAATCTGCATTCTGCAGATAGATATTCAAAGCAGATTCAAAATTATTACGTGCCTCTTCGAGTTGGCCTTGACGATAGAGTGCTTCGCCAAGCATTGAGTAGTAGCAGATCGAATCGATCCATCTTTGACTTCCAAAGCGGATGGCACTTCGACCGGCTTGTTGAAAACCATTGACGGCCTGTTTATGGCGGCCTCGATTGAGCGCCTCGAGCGCAGCGAAATAGATCGGTTTGATAACGGCCTGACTACGACCTTGTTGCGCCCCTAGCGGTCGCGAAAAAATCATCGGCAGCAACAGCAAGCAGCAGACCACAAGGGTGCGCATTCTTGACACCGTCTGGAACACCACGAAGCGGCGAAAAATACTATCAATGCCAGCAGCAAAAAATGCCATCGACTCCCCTGCTTCCAATAGGGCAAAAACGATTACGATTCTGCGGTGCGCGAGCCCACTTTTCTGCAGCACAATCTGCAGCACAATCTGTAGCCTGCAGCACAATCTGCAGCACAACGGTTGCCAGTGATATCTTACCCCTTTCTGGCAAAGAGTTCGAATAAAAACGATTTTTCAGTCTTGCCACACGCGACACACCATCCCGACTCTCCAAGAATCGCGCGGGGTGACAGCAAGCTATCTCTTTTGAAATTAGGTATTCCAAGCAAACTTTTACGGAATCAGATGCAAGTTGATTCACCTGTTGGTCGATAACGGAAGTAACGATTATGCGGCTTAATATCTTTATGCATAAGAAGACGATTTAAATTCTGTCGCTCGAGGAGAAATGGGATGCATGGAACGGGTCATTCACTTTCGCGGTTAGTTCTCTGGTTGCCCCTGCCTATCCTCGCTATCGTTTTCGTTGCCTCGGGCTGTCAGGTCAACGTGGGGGGGCAAACATTGCCGACTCCCTTCTATCTCGACGACGATGTGCAGTACTTTGCGCCTGGTCCGGAATTTCCCCTGAGCCAAGAAGCTGCCGCCCAAGGCATCCAGCGAGCCGAAGCTGGGGAACTCGACGAGTAATTCCCCACTTCCGATGCGCCCAAGATTTTTAGTTGCTCTGCGCACCTTTTAAGCAGGCCGTTTTGTTGTTTTCTGAGTCGCAAAGACACTTCCATCGCTCTTTGCCCTCCGGTTGGCCTACTGTCCAACCCATCAGCGTCCCTTTATAATTTCCTCTTTCGGGAACGGCCCTTCTTGGCTGAAAATTGTGGGAGCCCTTGGCACGTGTGTGGGATTGTCGGTCTATTTTTAAAGAATGCCGAACTGCAGTCTCAATTGGGCGTGCATTTAGAAAGCATGCTCATTCCGATGAGCGATCGTGGACCCGATAGTGCGGGGATCGCCGTTTATGGGCCAGCCGACACAGACAAGCTCAAACTTACAGTCCAGTCGGGGGCTGCGGAGACAGAGTTTCCGGAACTGCAGCGTGCCATCCAGACACGTTTCTCGCAGGCGGTAGATTTAAAAATCATTGAAACCCATGCCGTACTCCAGATCGATAAAGCGGCCACCGAGGCGGTTGGAGAGATGATCCATCGCGAATTTCCAGGTTTGCGGATTATGAGTCGCGGGGAGTCGGTGGAAATTTTTAAGGAAGTGGGTCCTCCGGCCGAAGTCGCTCGGCGATTCAATATTGCTCAAATGAGCGGAACCCATGGAATTGGCCATACGCGGATGGCCACAGAATCCGCTGTAACCACTCGGGGCGCGCATCCGTTTTCTACGGGACCGGACCAGTGCCTTGTGCACAATGGTTCGCTATCCAATCACAATAATCTGCGCAGAGAGTTGCAACGCCAAGGCGTCGATTTTGAAACAGAAAATGATACCGAAGTTGCAGCGGCCTATCTTTCCTACCACATCGACTGCGGCCTTGCTCTGGGTGAAGCACTTGAGGGGGCGCTGAACGACCTGGATGGATTTTATACGTTTGTGGTTAGTACGCGAACGGGTTTTGGTGTCCTGCGTGATCCTATTGCGTGCAAGCCTGCAGTCTTGGCAGAAACAGAGGATTACGTGGCGTTCGGGTCAGAGTATCGGGCGTTAGTCGCCCTGCCCGGTATCGAAAAAGCGCGTGTCTGGGAACCGGAACCTGCTACAGTCTATTTTTGGGAGCATTGAATCGCGTGGCCCTTTTTGATTTACAAGAGCGATCGCTCAGAGAATTGAATGCAGAGTTGCATCGGCAGGCAGCTTTACTCCAGCAGGGTGCCGACGCCGATACGGAGTGGGAGGTGACCAACCCCCGGGGTAGCCACGCGGTGGCGGTCGGCATTGATGGAGCACTCACGGTCAATGTTCGTGGGAGTGTCGGTTATTACTGTGGCGGTATGAATCAGTCGGGGCAAATTCATGTGGAGGGTTCGGTGGGGCCCGGTGTGGGCGAAAATATGATGTCTGGATCGATTCGAGTCACCGGGGATGCCAGTCAATACGCCGGTGCAACCGGTCGCGGAGGTCAGTTGGTCATTGAAGGCAATGCCTCCTCCCGCTGTGGGATCTCCATCAAGGGCATCGACATTGTTGTTCGGGGGGATGTGGGACATATGTCGGCCTTCATGGCACAAAGTGGCAATCTGGTGGTGCTTGGCAATGCAGGAGATGCCCTTGGCGATTCCATCTACGAAGCGAAGCTTTTTGTCAGGGGCGAGGTTCAAAGTCTGGGAGCGGACTGCGTGAAGAAGGAGATGCGCGAGCAGCACCTCAAGCATCTTACGGGACTGTTGGAGAGAGCCCAGATCAGTGATGTGCGTGCGGAAGAATTTACGCGTTATGGCTCAGCTCGCCAATTGTATCACTTTGACGTCGATCATGCGGATGCTTACTAATGCTCGAATCCTTTGAAGAACAATACAAATAACGTAGCAAAAGAAAAAGAAACCGTGTCCTCTACCAATCCATCGACGACGCCTCGCAAGAGTGCGAAGTTTGACGACTACACGCTTTCGGAAATTCGCCGCGCAGCAGCCACTGGTCTTTACGACATACGAGGTGCCGGTGCCAAACGCAAAGTTCCGGGTCTGGATGACTTGCTTTTTCTTGGCGCCTCCATGTCGCGTTACCCGCTTGAAGGTTACCGAGAAAAGTGTGGCACGGGAGTGGTCCTCGGTAGCCGGTTTGCACAAAAACCACTTGAATTAAAAATCCCGATTACGATTGCGGGGATGAGTTTCGGCTCTCTTTCGGGAAATGCAAAAGAGGCGCTCGGTCGCGGGGCTACCTTGGCAGGCACTTCAACGACCACCGGAGACGGGGGAATGACACCGGAGGAGCGAGGGCACTCCCAACTGCTGGTCTATCAGTATTTGCCTTCACGCTATGGAATGAATCCTGATGATTTGCGCAAGGCGGATGCGATTGAAATTGTTGTCGGCCAGGGTGCCAAGCCAGGTGGTGGGGGGATGCTGCTGGGACAAAAAATCTCGCCACGCGTTGCCGAAATGCGAACGCTCCCAGAAGGAATCGACCAGCGTTCCGCCTGTCGACATCCAGACTGGACAGGGCCGGACGATTTGGCCATCAAGATCCTTGAACTCCGCGAGATCACCGACTGGCAGAAACCGATTTATATCAAAGTCGGAGGGGCACGGCCCTACTACGATACAGCATTGGCGGTAAAGGCAGGAGCCGACGTGGTGGTCCTCGATGGGATGGAAGGCGGCACCGCCGCAACGCAAGAGGTTTTCATCGAACATGTCGGCCAGCCGACCCTTGCCTGCATCCGACCCGCCGTCGATGCTCTGCAAGAATTAGGCATGCACCGCAAAGTTCAGCTCATTCTTTCCGGTGGTATCCGTAACGGTGCGGATGTCGCTAAGGCATTGGCACTCGGGGCAGATGCAGTTTCGATCGGCACCGCCGCGCTCGTTGCCATTGGGGATAACGATCCTCGGTGGGAAGCCGAGTACCAGGCCCTCGGGTCGACCGCCGGTGCTTACGATGACTGGCATGAGGGAAACGATCCGGCGGGCATCAGTACGCAGGATCCCGAGCGTGCAGCCCGGCTCGATCCGGTCGCCGCAGGTCGCCGGCTGGCGAATTACCTGAAGGTGATGACGCTTGAAGCCCAAACCATTGCCCGGGCGTGTGGTAAAAGTCACGTACACCATCTGGAGCCCGAAGATTTGGTTGCCCTCAGTGTGGAATCTGCCGCGATGGCCCGCGTACCTCTGGCAGGTACCGATTGGGTGCCGGGTCGAGGGGATCAGTAGGCAAGAAAGTTTTTGCAAAAACAGCACATATTTAGAGACACTTTTTTCACGAGGACCGAACGATGGCTGAGAGAGAGCAAATCCGCGAGCAGTTGGCAAAAGACAAAATTGAATTTCTGCTTGCGCAGTTTGTCGACATCCACGGCACAGCCAAAGTTAAAATGGTGCCTATCGAGGCCCTCGATGCGATGATCGATGACGGAGCCGGTTTTGCCGGAGCAGCGGTTTGGGGTGCCGGCCAGGGTCCGCACGCGCACGATATGCTCGCTCGCATTGATCTACAGAGCTATACCCCGCTCCCCTGGATGTCGAATACAGCGCGGTTTGCGTCGGATCTTTTCGTCGATGGCGAGTCTTACCCATTCTGTCCGCGGACAAATCTCAAGCGTGTACTCGCTGAGGTGTGTGCCGCCGGTTACATTTTCAATGTCGGTATGGAGCCAGAACATTTTCTGGTCACGCGTAACGAAGACGGGACGATTGCTCCCTGGGACCCTGATCACGTCGATCGTCTTGCCAAGCCGTGTTACGATTTCCGCTCGATGGCACCCGCGATGGTGTACCTGCAAGACTTGATGAGCAATCTGAATCGTTTGGGTTGGGGCGTCTATCAGGCCGATCACGAGGATGCGAACGGCCAGTACGAAATTAACTTTGATTTCAAAGATGCACTGACCACCGCGGACCGAGTGACATTTTTCAAAATGGCGACTTCGCAAATTGCGAAAAAATATGGAGCGATTGCCACACATATGGCCAAGCCATTTGCTGAGCAGACAGGCAGTGGCCTGCACGTTCATTTTCATCTGGCCGATGTAGAGACTGGAAAAGGGGTATTTGAAGATTTGTCGGATTCGCGCGGGCTGGGTTGCTCAGAGATTGCCTATCATTTTTTGGGAGGTGTATTGCATCACGCCCGGGCGCTGTGTGCGGTGACCAGTCCGACAGTCAACTGCTACAAAAGGCTGAAGCTCGGTACAGGACTGACCTCGAATCGCAGTGGTTTCACGTGGACGCCGGCGTTTGTGAGTTACGGCGACAACAATCGAACACAAATGATTCGCACGGCAGGACCGGGGCATTTCGAAGATCGCACCGTTTCGGCCGGTTGCAATCCTTATCTCGCCTTGGCGGCCTACGTGGCCGCCGGGATGGACGGGATAGCGCAAAAGCTCGATCCGGGCGAGCCCAATTTGGGAAATATGTATGCGCGTCCTCTGGAAGAGATTCGCGCTTCAGGCACGCAAATTCTTCCGCAATCGCTGGCGGAAGCGATCGATGCGCTCGAGAAGGATGAAATTGTCTGCGGGGCGCTGGGCGTTATTGCAGATGAGTTTATAACACTCAAAAAGCGGGAATGGGAAACGTATCTCGGCCAGGTGAGTGCCTGGGAAGTGGACCAATATCTGACATCTTTTTAATCGCCGTTTTTAATCACTGATCTTGTAATGCCCCGGGATCCGGGTTTCGGCAAGTTTTCACCCCATGCCATACCGCCTGCTCAAGTTTGGTCTTTCGAGTGCCTATCCGGAGTCGCGGATGTTTCCCGTGCCTGGTCCGCTCCGCGATGCCTACGATGTCGTGATTATTGGTGGAGGCGGGCATGGATTGGCGGCCGCCTATTATTTGGCGAAAGAATATGGGATTACCAATGTTGCGGTCCTGGAACAGGGTTATCTTGGTCGTGGTGGCACGGGACGCAACACGGCAATTGTGCGTTCGAATTATCTGACACCTCAGGGAGCCGCATTCTATCAAGCGAGCGTCGACCTCTTTCAAGATCTCTCCCGGCAGCTCGATTTCAATCTTTTCTACTCACAGCGGGGCCATTTTACCTTGGCCCACTCGCAGGCTTCACTCCGTACCCAACGGTGGCGTGCAGAGGTCAATAAGCAGTTGGGGATCGATAGCGAACTGGTCACTCCTGCCGAAATCAAGCAGATGGTTCCAGAAATTGACTTGCAGTGCGGAGGACACCAACCCCCGATTCATGGGGCGCTTTATCATCCCCCAGGCGCTATTGCTCGACACGACGCAGTTGCTTGGGGTTATGCCCGCGGTGCCGGTCAAAGTGGGGTCGAAATCCATCAGCAAACCGCAGTGACTGATATCGAAATCCGCGACGGAGCGGTGTGTGGGGTGCACACCAATAAAGGGTTTATTAAGACACAAAAAGTTCTTTCTGCCGTCGCAGGTTGGACCACTTCGATTACGGAAATGGTTGGCTTGCGAACTCCTTTGGTGATTCATCCACTCCAGGCCATGGTAAGCGAACCGCTTAAGCCTTGGCTCAATAAGATTGTCGTTTCTGCCAGCCTTCATCTCTATGTCAGTCAGTCCTCGCGGGGTGAACTGGTTGCCGGTGCATCGCTCGACCCCTATGAATTGATCTCAATGCGTTCTTCACTCGATTTTGCCGAGGGCACAGCGGGACATTTGATCGATTTATTTCCTCTGCTTGGCGATGTGAAAGTTTTGCGTCAGTGGGCAGGCTTGTGTGATATGACTCCCGATTTTTCACCCATTATGGGCACCACACCGATCGAGGGCTTTTATCTGGATGCCGGATGGGGAACCTGGGGCTTCAAGGCCACCCCGATCAGTGGGCTGACGATGGCACATACGCTTGCAACTGGCGAGAATCACACATTGATTCGACCCTTCCATGTCTCGCGCTTTTTGGATTTCAAACTTGTGGGCGAAAAGGGTGCCGCCTCGGTCGGGCACTGAGAGAGAAAAGTATGAAAATCATTCACTGTCCGATTAATGGCCCTCGCCCGCTGCAGGAATTTTATTTTGGAGGGCAGTTTCGTCCACTGCCCGATGCAACAAAGGAAAACCCCCTCAGTGATGCCCAGTGGGCCGACTACGTTTTTAATCGTGATGGGGCTCCGGGTATTCAGAAAGAGTGGTGGTATCACACACCTAGTGGAACCTGGTTTATCGCCGAGCGGGATATTGTGAGCGACACTTTTCTGCGGACCTATCTCTTTGAGGAGTACGGCGAAGATGTCTGATCGCTTACCTTATCGAGAAGGTGAATGGATTGACCGCAAGCGACCGGTTACGTTCCGCTTTGAAGGCAAACCGTATCAAGGTTTTGCAGGAGATTCACTCTCCAGTGCACTTTGGGGAGCAGGTACGCGTGTCCTCGGTAGAAGTTTCAAATACCATCGTCCGCGCGGCGTCTACAGCCTCACCGGTTACGACGTGAACTGCCTGGTCGAAGATGGGAGCCGGACCAATTTGCGCGGGGATACTTTATCGATCGTTCCTGACCTGGATGTACGGTCGGTCAATACGATAGGGGGCCTGGATCGTGATCGCTTAAAGATCATCGATCGGTTTGGCTCTTTGATGCCGGTTGGGTTTTATTACAAGGCTTTCCACACGCCGCGAAGCCTTTTTCCGGCCTATGAAAACCAGATGCGAAAGATTGCCGGTCTGGGCAAAATCAACCCGCAGGCCCAACCGCTGGCGACGCCTAAAGACTATGCCTTCTGCGATCTTTTGGTCACCGGCGGCGGCCCCTCCGGATTGGCTGCGGCAATCACTGGGGCAGAGGCAGGTCTCGACGTTCTTTTAGTGGATGAACAACCACACTTGGGAGGCAGCTTACTCACGCAGCATGCCCGTTCGCGGGCGGCGGGTGAGCGACTTGAGAACCTCGTGGCCCGGGCCAACGCGCTTGAAAATCTACAGATCCGCTGCGAAACGCAGGTAGCAGGCTACTATGCTGATCACTGGGTTGCACTGGTGGATGAAAAGCGGCTGACGAAACTTCGGACCAGAAGTAGCATAGTTGCCACGGGCTGTATCGAACAACCGGCCGTTTTTCAGAACAACGATCTTCCCGGTGTCATGCTTGGTACGGCGGCACAGCGTTTGATTTATTTGTACCGCGTGTCACCGTGCCAGAGGGCTGTTATTCTCACAGCAAACACCGAGGGATACCGACTCGCTCTTGATTTTGTCGACGCGGGCATCACGGTCGTCGCGGTGGTCGATCTGCGGCACGATGGTGAGCCGAGCGAGTTGGACAAGCAGGTGACCGCTGCAGGCATTGAGATTTTTCGCGGCCACACGATTTACGAAGCTGCCGCAGGTTCGCGGGGGACCAAAGTGAACGGCGCGATTCTTTGTCCACTCGATGGGGAAGGGCAGCCTGATCGTATGGGGCATTTGCGACTTGCGTGCGATGGGATCATGATGAGTGTGGGTTGGGCACCGAACGCAGATGTAGCCTATCAGGCGGGAGTGCGGTTTGCACACAGCGAGCTCGTCGAACAGTTAATACCCCATCATATTCCGGAAGGGGTTTATGTTGCGGGTCGGGCTGCTGGTCTTTTTGACCTAGAAGATCAAATTGGCTCGGGACATCGCGCAGGTCTGCAGGCAGCGTCGCAACTAGGATCTTACCAGGGCGACATTCCCGATTTACCTATCCATCATGGGCAACCACCGAGTCATTCCTATCCAATTTTTCCGCATAAGGGAAAAAAGAATTTCGTTGACCTCGACGAAGATCTGCATCTGGTGGATTTTAAAAATGCTCATCAGGAAGGTTATGATAATATCGAACTCGTGAAGCGTTACACCACAGTCGGCATGGGTCCCACGCAGGGAAAACTTTCAAACTCCAATGCGGTGCGTATTTTAGCCCGGCTCAATCAGGCCACCATCAACGAGACGGGGACCACCGTCTCACGACCCTTCCACCACCCGGTTTCTCTTGAGAAGCTTGCCGGTCGCCGCTTTCATCCACATCGGCAGACTCCGTTTGAGGCGATTCATCGTAAGCATTACGCAGAAATGATTCATGCCGGGACATGGCGGCGTGCCGAGTACTATCACCACGGAAAAATTTCGCGCGAAGATTGTATTCTTCAGGAAGCACGACAAGTTCGCCATAGTGTTGGTTTGATCGATGTCTCCACACTCGGAAAATTACAGATAAGCGGACCCGATGCCGCCCGTTTTCTCGAGCATATTTACACCGGACGCTTTACCGATCAACCGGTAGGCCGCTTACGGTATGCCGTTGGCTGTGATGAACTGGGCGTGATCATCGAAGACGGAGTTGTTGCCCGAACCGGGGAAGAGAACTTTTATGTAACGGCGACCAGCAGTGGTGCGGCAGCGTTTTATCGCGATCTACAGCGTTGGGCAATAATCTTGCACATGGACGTTGAGCTGATCAATGTGACGGGGCATCTGGCGGCAGTGAATGTGGCTGGTCCGCAGTCACGGATGGTGCTGGAAAAATTAACTGATTTGCCGCTGGCAGACGATTCCTTTGCCTACCTCGATGTGCATCAGGGCCGAGTCGCGGGAGTCGATGCGGTGTTGATGCGGGTGGGCTTTGTCGGCGAACTGGGCTTTGAAATCCATGTCCCTGTCAGCTGCGCAGTGCATGTATGGCAGGCGCTGATGGAGGCCGGTGCAGCCCAGGGTATTCGGCCTTTTGGGGTTGAGGCTCAACGACTCTTACGCCTCGAGAAGGGCCATTTAATCGTAGGGCAGGATACCGATGCACTCACCCATCCCTACGAAGTTGGTTTGGGTTGGGCGGTGAAAACAGACAAACCTTTTTTTGTCGGTTCACGAAGTCTTGAGATTCTTCGCAAGCAGCCTCAAGAGCGGACGCAGGTCGGCCTAGTCCTGTCGCAAGCTGACGGAGTTGAAGAATGTCATTTGCTTCTCGAGGGAAGTGAGATGATCGGGCGGATTACGAGTGTGGCCCCCCGTACAACAATCGGTGAGTCGATTGCATTGGCTTTTTTACGCCCCGACTGTGCAGCTATCGGGAATGAAGTGAAAATTTGTGGCTCTGGAAGAAAGCTGATTTCGGCCCGCGTCGTTCCACTCCCCTTTTACGATCCAGAAGGCTCGCGACAGAAAGTGGATCTTTAAGATGAGTGACAATCCAAATTTCTCGATTCGGCAGAGCCCCTTGCAGGCGATCATCGGAGAGACAACATTTCCATCACTCGAGGTCCAGAACGAGTGGGCAACCTGTCTCGGTCTTACCGATACGAGTCTGCTGGAAAAATGGGGCTTGCGCGGGTCGGGTGCCGCCGACTGGCTTGCTACAATGGGTGTGGCTGTACCGACAGAAGTGTACGGAACGTGTCCACTCAGCGAAGGTGGCTTGATAGTGCGAATCGGTAAGGAGGAATTCTTCTTGGAAGCGGCAACCTGTAGCCAGTCTTTCGGCTCGCTCCGCGACGCTTTATCTACTGGCTCTGGCTGCACGGCGGTCGTTCGCGAAGATGCTTCATTTCTTGTAACAGGCAGCCGCAGCCTGGATCTGTTCGCGCAAACGTGCAGCCATCGTTTTGCTACGAGTCGAGTGGATGAGTGGGTTTATACGCGTGTGGCGGGCGTTAACTGCGGGATTTTGCCGCAGTCGCAAGGGGACCAAACGCGCTACCGTCTTTGGTTCGACCCGAGCTACGCGGTCTATCTCGGAGAGACACTCTTGGGGATCGCGACCGAACTGGGTGGTGGTGCAGTTCGAAATTCTCTCTGACGCATCCTGGTCGGTTCGGTATCGGTCAACAAGAGGAATCGATAAATTCGACCAACCCGGTTGCCACTTCATAGTAGGCCGCTTTGATCAAGATCTCACCTTGAGCTTCAAGTTCAGCGAGAAGACTACTCTTGTTGCGAATCATGGTGACCGATTGCAGCACGTTGTTGCGACCGACCGCATCAACAAACGCCGCATTCTTCGCGTTGCGGAGCGACGGATCACTCGGCTCCGGCGTAGCCTCAATGGCGGCGTGAATCTTGGCAAGCATGGGCGTCAGATGACCCAACTCGACGTTGTCGCAGGCACCCATTACGGCACCACAGCGTGCGTGCCCGAGGACGACGACTAGTTTAGAGCCCGCCACCTTACAAGAAAATTCAATACTCCCCAAAATGTCCTCGTTGACGATGTTGCCGGCGACTCGACACCCAAAAATATCGCCGACTCCCTGATCGAAAATCAGTTCAGGTGCCACGCGCGAGTCGATACAGCCGAGCACCACGGCAAAGGGTGCCTGTCCCCCTTTGGTCTCCTCGACCTGATGTAAAAGGTCGCGCTCGAGCATCGCCTTATTGACAAAACGCTGATTTCCCTCGCGCAAGCGCGTCAGCGCTTCTTCAGGCGTCATTGCCGCTTGGATTTGTTTGTTCATCGTTTCCATCAGAACCACATTTCGTTTGAGTTTCTAGAATTTTCGCTTCAAATTTTACTAAATGTCGACAGGTGAGCCTTACCAGCCACCGCCTCCGCCTCCTCCACCCCCGCCACCGGAAAAGCCGCCACCGCCGCTGCCGCTTGAGCTGCCCGGGGCTTTACTCGAGGAAGCGATCGCACTGCCGAGCGAACTGCTGAAGTTACTCGCAAAAGAGCCGACCCCAGCTGCGTTCCACGCACTGCCAACGTACCACGCCGGTTGATACGTGCTACTGGCAGGATCGGTCGACGCCGCGCGCAGTACCTCGACAAACTGTTCGGCCCAGGTATTTTCCACACCGAGAGCCAGGGCATAGGGGAGCAACTTCTCAAAGAGTTGTGACGTTTTTTCAGGGGGATTTATTTTTTCAAGCATTTCCCCTTCGACCGGTCCCAAGTACATGCGGAATCCCTCGATCTGATCCATCACGCCGCGACCTTTGGCGGTGGGCTGCTTGATCAGTCGCCAGAAGATCCAGTTGATGCCAAAGAGTCCGATCAGTGGAACGGCCATCCAGACGGATGTGGAAAAGATCAAAAACCCAAGACCCGCAAGTTCTCCCAAAAAGAAGGGAATGCAAAAAAGTGTGGTAACGAGTGCACCGAAGTACGAACCAATTGCTTTGACGGTACTTCGACGGAGTGCGATGGCCGATCGCCAGGCCCGCGTTGTTTTTTTTGCCAGCCCGTAGCAGACAAAAGTCCAGATGGTGAGCCAGACCGAAAGGAAGGGCCCGGCAAAGGCTTGTTCCTCGTCCCCACTGAACCAGATGCCCGCAAGCACCAGTGCCGTGAGCACCCATCCAGGAATGAGCCACAGGCGGTGTTTGTAAAACAGCTTGCCATCAAATTCCGCGGAGAGTTTTGTAGAGAGCGCCTCGATCGCACTTTTTACTTTTTTATAGTTTGTCTGTTTCAGTACGATCCACCCATCGGCAAGTAATTTGTTGTAGATGGTAATTTCACCAGTGGACGCTTTTTCTTTTGGTGTACTGTTGGTGCGGCCGAGCGTATACACACCATCCTGTTCTTGGATGGTGAGGTAGCCCTTGCAGGCCAGATTGAGAATGGCGGCTGTGAAGCAGGTGCGATCGTAGCCCATCTTCCAGAGATAGCGTGCACACGCAGGAGAGAGATCCTCGGGCGGATCGAACAGGGGCATGATGGCACGGCCGGGCGGGTCGCGTCCGACCAAAAACCAAGCTACCAGGTAATAGGCCAATAGCGATAGAAATCCAACAGCTGCTACCCAAAGAGGCAGATTGGCAAAAAAATAAAGTTCGCTTTTTTCAGCTTCTGTCGGCTCGCGGACGAAGCCCTTGGGAAAGCTCACTACAATCGTCAGTCCCTCGTGGGCTCTGAGCGGTGCGGTCGTTGCAAACTGGACCCGTTTTGCTTGCTGGTCAACCGCTGAGCGGGCGTTATCGTCCTTGGCACCCGGCTTTCCGGTATAGGTTTCACTCGTCACTTTATCGAAAGGAACCGCAGTTGGCAGACGCACAGTGGCCGAGGCCCGCGCGATGGGAAAAATCCAGCCGTTGCCCGTCACGTTCCAGTACAACTCGTCGTGATCGTCAAAATAACCGAGCTGAAAATTCGTCCAGTAGCTTATCTGGTAGGTGTATTGTCCTGGAGTAAGTCGTACGTTCTTCCGCCCGATGTAAATGCGAATACCGTTGTCTTGTTTTTTCGTGTGGTAGGGTTCTTTTTTACCATCGCGCGTGACCGAGAGAATTTTGAAGGGCACTTCAATTGCAAGAAACGCACTTTTTTGATACCGCGTGGGAAAGTCGCGATAGATGCCCCGTTTGATTTTGTCGCCAGTTGCCGTGACCCGAATCGTTTCGTTCACGTTGAGCGAACCGTCTTTGTTGACGATGATTTCGCTCTGGTAGTCATTGATCTCCTCGTTTGCTGCCAGTGCAGATGAGCCGTGCAGGAACAGCAGCACACTCGCAAGAATTGCGAAGCCAGCGAGAAATTTTGGCACAATGTAATTAAGCTTATCCATCGATTTCGACACGCGGAACCTCACTTTCACTAGAGGTAACAAGCTGAAAGAACTCAGCCGCTTTGAAGGCAAACAGCTTGGCAACAATGAGCGAGGGGAACGATTGAACGCGAATGTTGTAATCCCGCACCGTCGCATTGTAGTAGCGCCGCGCTTTTTGAATCGTATCCTCAATGTCTGCGAGTTGTTGTTGAAGTTCTAAAAAAGATTGACTCGCTTTTAAGTCGGGATAATTTTCGGCGACTGCAAACAGATGTTTGAGCGACGAGGACAATTCGTTTTCCCTTTTCGCTGTTTCTTGGAGCGGTGTGTCCTGGGCCAATTGACTCCGCAGTCGGGTGACATCTTCAAGAACCCCACGCTCGAAATTGGCATAGCCTTGCACGGTGCTCACCAGATTGGGGATCAGGTTGTGGCGCCTTTTAAGCTGCACATCGATCCCGCTGTACCCTTCCGAGACCATGAGTCGGCCTTTGATCAAGCGGTTGTAGAGTACGATCAGGGCGATTAGCACCAGGCCGATCATACTGCCTAAGATAATCAGCAGTGTAGTATTCACAGTCTGCCCCGAGTTAAAAGATGACGTGACCGCAGCGGTTTCGTAAGCAACGGACAGTTTCGCTGCGTATGAATTCGTATCCTACTGCTTACGACTCTGGCTGGGGAGGGAGTTTGAGGTCATCCTCATGGACTGCCACCGGAGCACCGCCGAGTGGCAATTGCACATGCGCAGACCACAGGATGGCATTGACGATCATCCGCCTGAACGCTTTGATGCCAAAATTGCGGTGGAAGTGTCCCAGGGTCGTTCCAAACGAGCGGCCACCGGTTGATACGGGTCGTTCAAATGCCCAGGCAACTGGGACCTTCTGGCCGTCGACCTCTACCTCCAGGAGCGTTTCACTGCCGGGAGCGACTTGCGTGTTGAGATAAAACTCATCGTTCAGTTCGTATTCGTCCCAACCATTGCAGATGGGGTGTTCAGGATTCAGTTGCCGAAGGTTGGAGTCGTCGATTTTTAGACCGACAAAGTGCAGCCACATACCACCGAGTGTGTTCATCCACTTTTCGCCGAGTCGCTGTTCGTTTTCTTTTTTCAAGCCAGTCGCCCAGTGGATACAAACCAGACCGACGCCCTGCTTCATCAAGCGGTCCATTTCTCCGGCCTGATCCCCATCAAGCAGGATTTCGCCACCAGGGCTCGAATAGAGAACGAGTGCATCGACCCCTTGAAGGACGTTTTTATCTTTGGGCCATCCGTCTGACACAATCGCGTTGACGCCTGGAGTCTGCTCCAGGCACTTCGCGAGAAGCTTGCAGGTCGGCAGATACATGTGTGTGCCCCACGCATGGTCCAGCTCGTGCCCGATGAGCAAAATCTTTTTTTCTCCGCCCGGTTCAGTGGCAGAGCTTCCTGCAGGCGAAAAAGAAATACCCAGAAGCACGAAAGAGAGGCAGAGACAAATCGATGTGCGATAGCCCAGCATGGATGTTATTCCTTTTTTGAAGCACGTGGATCGAAGGCTGCATGCGATTTTTTGCCACCTGCCTCCAGGTAGGCCACTAGGTCCATGATATCGTCGAGCGTGAATGTGGAAAGCAGGCCCGAGGGCATCAGGGAAATTTCTGTCTGCTGTACCCATTCGACCGAATCGCGTGGGACAAAAATCGTCGCTTCCGGCCGCTGCGGATCGTTTGCCAGACGAAATCCTTGCGTATCGTTTTCCATCACGATCCCGCTCACCTGTTTGCCATCTTCTGTGCCGACGATGAGTACACGGTAGCGGTCCGCGATGCTGCTCGATGGCTGGAGAATCGATTCCAAAAGATGCAACCGTGGCTCAGGGCCTCTTTTGACAAATTCTTCCGCAACCTGAGTAAGTTCAGGGCCGAGGCGTCCGCCCTCCTCGCCCATCCGATGGCAGGTACCGCACTGGGCAAGTTGAAAGAGTTGTTTTCCATTGGCAAACGACCGGCCGTGATCAGCCAGCTTGAGTTTTTCGCGGAGATCATCGAGTTGCCAGTCGCGAACAAACGGTCGGGATTGCAGTGCCTGCTGCTCGGCAAGCACCACGGCAGCTTTTTTTTGCCGCGCTTCTCTGGCCTGGTTTTCCTCCGCAGAGTCGTGAAAGAAGAGCCAGTTGAGCCCAAGCGTTTTTTTGGGACCGCTCGCCTCGGTACGAGCCACCAGATAAAGATCGATCAACCGACCGGGATCGATGATTTTGCGTTTGAAATAGCCATATCCTGCTCCTGGATCCAACGTGGCACTTGCCAAAAGCTGTCCCTCCGGGGAGTCGACTCGCAGTTCAAACTGCCCGCCGGTCGAGCCGAGAGCGCCCGCACGAAAGGTCACATATTCGATTCCCGTGAGCCGAATATCCTTGAAGCTCACAGCATCGCCATCGGCAAAGTGGCCGACGATCGTGTGCTCTCCTTCGTATTCGTCGATCAACTCAACGCCCTGGCGAGTATCGAAGAAGGCCGCTTTTTTTGTCCGGGAATGCAGTACGTGGGTGGCTTTGCCCGTAATCGCAGGTGCGTCTTTTGCACCGTTGTCGGTATAGGAAGCGGTGATTTCATAGACACCCGCATTCCCTCGACCATCTGGATGGGTTCGCGTCCGAAACGCACCAGTGGTCCCCGCCATCGGCCGGTGCGCTGTTTCAGCCGCCAGGGAGAAGATCCAATCAATCATCTGTTCGGTATCGGTGAGTGTGTGCTGCGGATGCGGTGGCATTGGCTTATTGCCCCAGACGCCCATCCCGCCGGCGATTATTTTTTTTGCCAACCGCGCCCGGGCCTGCGGATCTTCGCGATAGCGGGCAGCTACTGTTTCATAGGCGGGGCCTGCCGATGCAGTCCCCGTCATGTGGCAGGCAAAGCAGGTGGTTCGCCGCATCAGAGCCAACCCCGGCTCCACGGCCGCTTCATCGTTGGTCAGAGGTCTGCCTAGAGCGTCCACGTGGGTTGAAGTGCGCCGCTGCTGGTATTTGGCTCGAACCACGACACGGGCTGCTTCGATGTTTCCCGTATTGCTGTCGCCATCTTCCGCATCCTTTACGCGGGTACGGTAAGCAATCGGCTCCTCCCAGGTAAAGAAACTTCCCATCGGAGGCTCCAGAATTGCCACCTCCGGTCGCGCGTTTCCAACCCGCACATCGGTTGTGGCCTGAGAGTTTGCTCCTGAGGGATCGCTGACCACCAGATTCACTCGATACGTTCCGGGTTTGTCGAAGGTGTGGGTGAACTGGGCCTGCTCGGAAAGGATTTCTTTTTGACCCGTTCCATTTTCTGTATCGATTTTCCATACGTATTTTAGTGCATCTTCATCTTTGTCGAATGAACCGCGCCCGTCGAACTGGACCGTGAGCGGTTCTTTACCCGCTGTCACATTTGTTTTCACATGTGCACGAGGATCGCGATTACCGCGCGGATACGCGATTTGCACGATTTGCGCATCGTGGTTATCGCCCCACTTATCACCATATTCGATCACATACAGCGTTCCATCGTGATGGAACTTCAAATCGATCGGCTTGCGAAAAATCATCTCTGGAAGAAAAGGCTCGATCTTTTCAATTTCACCCCGCTCACCGAGCGTGACTGCCTTGACCCAGTTTCGCGTCCAGTCATAAATCAGCAACTTGTCATCGAGCGACGCCGGAAGCTTGGTGTCATTTGCAACGGTTGCATCGTAGTGATAGACGGGCCCCGCCATCGCCGATCTTCCTCCGCTTCCCAGTTCGGGAAAGCGATCCGATTCGGTCGTGGGATACCAGATCCAAGCGGGTTCTGCCGGGGGGAGAATCTGGGTGCCCGTATTGTTTTTTGAATCGTTGCGTCTTTTCTTCAAATCGAACCACTCGCCACCCTGCCCTGTCGCAAAATCCCACCGCCGGTACGCTTCATTGGGTCCGACAAACATTGGCCAGCCAAAATTACCGGCCTGCTTGGCTTGGTTCACTTCGTCGTATCCGTTTGGTCCCGCATTGAGATCGACACGAACGTTTGGCCCCACATCACCCCAGTAGAGCCACCCGGTCTCGGGATCGACGTGGATCCGAAACGCATTCCGCACCCCCATCGCATAAATTTCCGCGCGGCCCTGCACCCCATCCACAAACAGGTTCCCCCCTGGAATCGTATAGCTGGCATCGTCTTCCGGGTGGATGCGAAGTACTTTGCCCCGCAGATCGCGGGTGTTTCCCGAACTCCGCAGTGCGTCGACTTTTTCGTAACCCGCTCGCTGATCGACGGGCGGTTGAGGAATTGGCACACAGTTATCCCCCGTGCCAAGATAGAGGTTCCCCTCCGTATCCCACGCCATCCCTCCACCCATGTGCGTGGCGCCTTCAGGATCGATTCGATACTCGAGTACGACCTGTTCGGAGTTCATGTCTAGTTTGCCGTCGCGAATTTCAAAGCGAGAAAGGCGGAGCCGATCTTTTTTTTCCTGGGGACAAAAGAATAGATATATTCTTCCATTGGCAACAAAATCGGGATCGAGTTTGATTCCTAACAGGCCGACTTCACCAAACTGAACACTCGGTGCCCGACCGACCAATGCAACCTTTGCACTTGCCGCGTCATAGCGTTTAATCAATCCGCCACGCTCGATAAACAGGAACGATCCATCGGGGAGCAGTTCGAGTTGCATGGGGTCGTACGCTTCGGACACGAGAATTCGCTTTTCGAAGCGATCTGGATCGATGACTTCCGTCGCTTCTGCTTGTTTTGGAACAACAAGCAGAGCGATTAAAACCACCACACATAAGATCAAGAAGCAATATCGAGGTAGCATGGCAGGAAGCAGCAGCGAATGAATGGGACGTACAGTTTGTTCACCTTCCATTGTAAGAGAGAGCCCTACAAGCGCACAGCCTGACCCTCTGGCAAGCTACTTAGGAGCTAGCAATCACCATGCTACAAGGAGAAAAAAGTGGCTTACGAAAAGCGGATCGCCTTGAACGCCTCGGTCTGGCTGGTCAGCGCTGTTTCCACTGGCAGGCGTTCCATCGAGGAAGCCCCGTAAAAACCGTCGACATTCTTTGTCCTCTGCAGCACGTACTCCGCATCCTCGGGCATGGCAATCGGCCCCCCATGACAGAGAACAATCACATCTTTCGAAACGCCGTGCGCTGCATCGCTAATCGCCTGCACATCACGAACCGAGTCATCGAGTGTGCGACCACTCTCAGCCCCGATCGAACCCTTGGTCGTTAAACCCATGTGGGCCACGATGACATCAGCGCCGGCGGCCGCCATCTGTTCTGCCTCGCTGGTATTGAACGCATAGGGGGTTGTGAGCAGATCTTTTTGTCGGGCCAAGCGGATCAATTCCACTTCCTTGTCGTAGCCCATGCCGGTTTCTTCCAGATTCGCGCGGAATTGACCATCGATCAATCCTACGGTCGGAAAATTCTGGATTCCTGCAAAGCCGACACTTTTCACCTCATCAAGGAACTTGTCGATTATCCTGAAGGGGTCCGACGCGCAGACACCGGCCAGTACCGGGGTATCCTTGACGACAGTCAGTACCTCACTGGCCATTTCGATTACAATTTGGTTGGCATCGCCGTAGGGCATCAGGCCAGCCAGCGAGCCTCGTCCTGCCATGCGAAATCGTCCTGAGTTGTAGATGATGATCAGATCGATCCCCCCCGCTTCTTCAAATTTTGCACTGATGCCTGTGCCCGCCCCGCCACCGACGATCGGTATTTTTTGGTCAATCCGCTCATGCAAGCGGCGAAGGGCTTCGTCTCGACTGATGGTCATCTTATGTTCCTCAGGAATTGGATAATCAAATAAAATGGTTTCGCTCAGCCTGTACGCCGCTCGGCGATAAGTTCGAGCAGCCGTTGGACAGCACGGGCGGAAAAGGCTTTGTCGTTGATGTTGGCGTCGATTTCTTCAACATCAATGGAGGGATTGAGGTTTTTTTTCAAAGCATCGAAAAGCGCCGCATCCGCCTGTCGATCGCAGAATCGTTCACCTTCACCGTCGAGGATCGAAACGCCTTGAAGTGGCAATAAAAAGGCCACCGGTCCGGTGGCCGCATTGGCCTTTTCGGCGAAAATTTTCCCCATCTTGGCATTCTCTTCCACGGTGGTCCGCATCAATGTGATTGCGGGGTTCCACTCGTAAAGGTTTCGCCCCGTTTTATATTTTTCAGGTACCGTTTCGAGGGGTCCGAAATTGGCCATATCGACGCATCCCGGAACAATTAAATGCGGGAGACCCTGCCGACCGGGAGCCGACAAGCGATCGGGACCTGCCGAAAGTGTTCCGCCACAAATTTCGTCGGCCCATTCAGTGGTGGTGATATCCAGCACCGCATCGACGAGCCCTTCGTCGACGAGCGCTTCCATGGTCTGCCCACCGGTTCCGGTCGCATGAAAGACAAGGACTTCGTAGCCTTCTTGGTCGAGTGCTGTACGGCAGTCGTCGACACACTCGGTGGTGTTACCGAACATACTGGCCACAATAATCGGCCGTTCATCGACCGCTTCGGGGAGTTTCGCACGAACCATCCCACAGATCGCTCCAGCAGCCCGCGTGAAGATGACCTGCGAAATACGATTGACCCCGGCCACATCGGTGATGGAGGGAAAGAGAACCACATCTTTGGCTCCCACAAACGCGCCGGTCTGACCGCTTGCCACGGTCGAAATACAAACCTTCGGCACACCGATCGGTAAAGCCCGCATCCCGGCAGTCACCACGCTGCTTCCACCGGAGCCACCCATCCCGATCACCCCATCCATTTTTCCCGATGCATGGAGCCTAGGTAAAAGTTTGGCGACGCCATCAGCCATGACCCGCATCGCTTCGCCGCGGTCCTTTTTCTCGCGAAGCGCTGAAAGCTCGCTCCCTCCCTCGGTCGCGACCTGCGCAGCTTCGATGTCGACAGGAAACAGTTCAGTCGAACCGAGAACCCCCGTATTGAGCGTGAATACATCGATTCCATCGGCCAGAATCCGCTCGCGCAAAAAAGCGTATTCTGGTCCTTTGGTGTCAAATGCGCCAACGAGAAGGACGGTGGCTGCCATATATTGGAATGTTCCTGTGTCGTGAAGAGAACAGTATGCGCTCAAGATGGCGATCGTCGAATGTAACGGCTCAGGCTGCGGTTTTCAATGAACGACACACCGCTTTGCCGAACACGTAGGCCAAATGGGAGAGGCAATCAGCTGATTATTTGCCTTATCACGTGGCCGTGGACATCGGTCAAGCGGCGATTGAGGCCATTGTGGTAATAGGTGAGCTGCTCATGATCGAGTCCGAGCAGATGGAGGACCGTCGCATAAAAGTCCCAGACCGTCGCCGGATCCACTTCACTCCGTCGTCCAAAGGGGTCAGTTGCCCCGTAACTGGTCCCTCCGCGAACGCCTGCCCCCAGCATCCAACAGGTAAAACCATCCGGATTGTGGTCGCGTCCACTCGTGCTCGCTTGATGGGTCGGCATCCGCCCGAACTCGGTGGTCCACAGAACGAGTGTATCCTCGAGCATCCCCCGCTGTGCGAGATCGGAAATGAGCGCGGCGGTCGGTTGGTCGAAGACCGGACAATGCCGTTCGTAATCGAGTTTGAGCGTTTTGTGTGCGTCCCAGTTTAGCAGCCCATCCACGCCCGAAGCGCGGGAGGAACAGTAGAGATTCACATAGCGGACATCACGCTCAAGCAGACGGCGAGCGAGCATGCAGTTGCGGGCGTAGGCCGCAAGCAGCTGATTCGGATGATCGGTCCCGTAGAGCGTGTGCGTGGTCGAGGATTCGCTCGTTAGATCAGCAACTTCCGGGGCCGAGAGTTGCATCCTGGCCGCCATCTCATAGGCTGCCATACGCGCGGCCAACTCAGAGTTCTCACTTCGCAGGGCCGCGTGGCGCGCGTTGAGCAGCTGACGAAAATCGCGGGCCCCTGTTTCCGCATGAGTATCAATGTCGGCCGGTCGTTGCAGGTTACGGATCGGACGGTGCGCACTGAGCATAATGCCTTGGTGCTGAGCCGGTAAAAACCCGCCGGCCCAGTTGGCCTTGCCGTTGGGCGGTTCGCCTCGAATATCGGGAATGGCCACGTAGGTCGGCAGATTCTGATTTTCGCTGCCGAGCGCATAGCTCAGCCAGACCCCTGCCGCTGGAAATCCTTCAGCCACATGGCCAGTATTCATGAAGATGCATCCCGGACCGTGCGTATTGCTTTTCGAACTGAGCGAATGCACAAAGGCGATCCGGTCGACGTGTTGCTGCAGGTGGGGCAGCATACTTGTGATCCGTTTGCCACTCTCGCCAGCGGGCACGAAGGGCCATGGGCTCCGCATGAGATTCCCATTCTTACCTTGGAAACTGAGAAAGTTTTCCTCGCCCGGGAGTGGTTCCCCATCGCGTTTTTCCAGTTCGGGCTTGTGCTCCCAGAGATCCACGTGCGAGGCGGCTCCCGGGCAAAAGATCTGCAGCACGCGCTTTGCCTTGGCAGGAAAGTGCGGACCGGTCAGCAGCGATGTGGTGCCCGGCATTTCTTCAGCGAGCAACTCGGCGAAACCGAGTCCCATCATTGCCGTGGTGACGTTGCCGAGTGAGCGGGCAAAAAATGAGCGACGGTCGGGGTTTCCAGCGCGATGTGCAGATGTTTTTTGTTCAGGCATCTTCGTTCAGTCAAGATAAATAAGTTCGTTGGTATTGAGCACCGCTCGGCAGAAGGCGGGTAGTCCATGCTGGGTAATCAGCCTTTCCCCCGCGATCTGCTCTTGGGCATCCGCTTTGCGATTAAAAGCCAGCAAAAAGGCACGCTCGATCTGTGCCGATGAATCGGTTGCTTCGTGCCGAAGCCTCGCGGCAAACTGTTCGGCCATATCGAGCGTGAAACGATGGTTCCAAAGAGAAAGTGCTTGAAGTGGCGTTGTGGTATTGTCGCGGCGGGGCGTGGAAAAAGCGCACTGGGGGGCATCGAAGTCGCTCATTAAATCGACCTCCATCGCACGAACATTCTGATGATAGACCGCCCGACGATAAGTTGTCGCATTGTGTTTGTCGAGCGGCACATAGGTGGACACATTATCAACGAGATAGTCGTAAAGCCGGAATCCCGGCCCGCCCATCTTCAATTGCAGCACATCGGCCAGTCTCAGCAGGGTGTCGCGAATCTCTTCACTCGATAAGCGACGGGGGGGGAATCGCCACAGCAGCCGGCAGTTCGCATCTTGTGCCAGTGCGGTTGGATTTGCTGTTCCGCTTTGGCGATACGTTTGCGAGAGCATGATCTCGCGATGCAGTGGCTTAAGACGCCAGTCTTCCTGCTGCAGCCTTTGCGCTAAATAATCGAGTAGCCCCGGATGGCTTGGTCGCCTGCCCATAAAGCCAAAATCATTCGGCGTGGCGACCAGACCGCTGCCGAAGTGATAGTGCCAGATACGGTTGGCCAGAACCCGTGGCGTAAGCGGGTTACCGTCCGCAAAAATCCACTCCGCAAGTGCAAGTCTCCGATTGCTTTCAGGCGCTTCGGCCGACAGATCAAAAGCCATAACTTGTGGCTCGAGAAAACGCGGGCTTGCCGGCCGGACTGCTGCCCCTTTTTCCTGAGGGTCCCCCCGCAAAAAAACGTGTTGTTCTTTAGGTGGGTCTACCAGATCCCCGATCCACCAGGAGGGGAAGGGAGCCGGTCGATTGAGTTCCCGGTCGACTTGGGAAATCTGCTGATAGATTGCATTCCGCTGCTGATTCTCTTCTTCCGTTGCTTCACGGCGGATGAAGCGGATATTGCGGTGTGTGTCATTAACCGGTTTCCGATCGTGTGAACTGGCAACTTGCTTCCACGTTTTTCCATCGAGAGATATCTCGATGCGATATTCGCAAGGCGAGGTTTCGCGCCCTCTTTGTTCATCGGCCCCGGTTCGGTCGGTAGCGAAAAAGATCCGGTCGATGGTTTCTTTCTTGCCAAGCTGAATGGTGAGCGTATTACCATAACCGATCCAGCGGGCGGAGTAGGAACCGTCAATAGCCAATTGCGGTCCATAGGCGCCCTCAAAGTCTCGAGCCCGGCGAGCCTTTCCTTTGGCCGATGCCCCGTTTGTGGCCAGTGCTACGTTACTTGTTTCTTCCCCTGCGCGCCAGATTTCGAATTCCTGGAGCATGCATCCGTTCCCGGTACGCGGGTTGCCTTGCTTGCTTTCAATTTTCATGCGGACATATTTGGCGTCGACCGGATCAAAGCGTTCTTCGTTTCCCTGCGGACTTGCCGCCGGCCGCTTCCACTGTTGCGCATACTCTGCGAGCTGCGCCTCTCCGCGGGCAATACTGTGCGCTTCGATTGCACTTTTCTGCTCTACGAGATCCACCTTCTTTTCTCCCAGGGACTGTTTCTTTTTTGCATATTCCTTACGGGCGTCGAGTGGACCAACGAATCGACTCCCGTGACGAATGCCTGAAAAGATGGCATAGAACTGGTAGTAATCTTTTTGCGAGATGGGATCAAATTTGTGATCATGACATCGACTACAACCTACGGTGAGACCGAGAAATGATTCACCGGTGGTGCGAATGATTTCGTCGAGCCCGTCGGCACGAATTTGAGCGGCGCGCACCGGATCCTGATTGCTCACATCATCGTAGGGACCACAAGAGAGAAACGCAGTTCCGATTTCAATTTTGGGATTGCCTGGACCGACTTGATCACCCGCCAAATGTTCGCGGCCCAGTCGGTCAAAGGGCTTGTCTTCATTGAAAGAGCGAATCACATAGTCCCGGAAAGGCCACACGTTATTGATGATCGCGTTGCGTTCAAAGCCGTTGCTTTCGGCAAAGCGAACCACGTCAAGCCAGTGACGGCCCCAGCGTTCGCCGTAGCGTGGAGAAGCAAGTAAGCGATCAATCAACTGTGTGTAAGCCTGTTCGCCGACTGCATGGTCTTGTCCTGTCTCCTCGAGGCAAGCCACTGAAAAATCTTTTAGTTCCTCGGGAGTTGGCGGCAGGCCCGTAAGATCGTAGGTGGCTCTGCGCAAAATTGTCGTCGCAGTTGCCGGCGAAGATGGCCGGAGGTTTTCTTGTTGCAGGCGACTGTGAATCAGACGGTCAATCGGACTCATTTTCCATAGTGGTGATGCCTCTTTCACATCTTCAGTTTCAAATCTTTTCAGAGGTTGCAGTGACCACCAGTCATAACCGGCCCGCGTCTGGCTCGAGTAAGCTAACGGGTCAATCGGTTCTTCTGGATAGTAAGCGCCACCTTCAATCCAGCGATGTAGAATTGCGATCTGTTCCGCACTCAGCGGTTTTTCGGGAGGCATCGCTCCGGAGGAGACGTGTTCGTACAGAAGGCTCTCTTCAGGCTTTCCTGGCGTCAGCACACTTCCGCTTTCGCCTCCCGCATACGCCGTTGCGCGACTCCGCAGATCGAGTTCCCCCTTTTGTTCACTGCCGTGACAGGTCAGGCACTGACCACTGAGTAGCGGTGCCACCTGCTGCTGAAAATAGATCTCACGTTCGTCACTCTCCGCATCGACTTGATCAGCAAAGACCACGACGCAGAGAAAGACAACACACAGAGAAAAAAGCTGCAGAACGATTTGCTTAAAAGGGCGAGTCATGGAGCCATTTTCGCACACTGTAATTCACATCCGAATCAATTCACACGGTATTTTACACAATGTAACATATGGTATCGCGTTCGCTTTCCGCCGTCTGGCAGTTCGGCGCAATACGATCAAAACACAGCCATATTATAGCACAACTCAGAAAACGGGCGGTGCAGTGTTCCGCAGGAGTATCGCATGCCAAGAGTCTTTTTTTGCACAAACTCAGCACAAATTTTTTTGAGACAACGCTTCACTCTTCTTTTGCAGATTGTTGTTTTACAACGCCTTGACCCAGCGCGTAATCCTCGGGCTTTAGTCCTTTGCGGAATTTATTGCGCCCAAACGTAGAAGGCTCATAGGGGTCGACGTAGTCGACATCGGATTTTTTAGGAATTTTATCTTCCATCTTCAAACACCAGTAAACGCCATTTACGATAATGCGGCGCAAATCTTCGCTTGCTAGGTCTTCTGAAGCACCGATCGTGCTTGTGACGACACGAGCTTTGCCGAAATTGGCGGGCCGCTCCCAAGCCCAGACCATGGGCATGACCGGCTTGTTGAAATTAGGCGGATCATCAGGCTTCATGCCTTGAAGCACTTGGCCATAGGCCAATACCACAGCATCGTCTGGAAGCTTGTCGACCTGGTAAACGTCGGTGGGTCCCCAGATATCTCCGCTAACGCCTTGTAGAATTGGATGGTTGCGGTGCCGCCCATTGACCAGACCGCGTGTACTCTCGACCGCGTGATGTCCATGATGCCCGCGCCATGTTTCCCCCAGATACAAACCACCAAATCCACCCGAACCGGAACTGCTGTGCGTATCGTAGTTGGCGTACGGCGAACCGCGCTTTTCAAGATTTTTAAAGGCCAGCACGGTACAGCGAAAAGCAAGAATCGGTTTTCCTGATTCAACATACTGGACAAAGTGCTTCATTTGGTCATCGGGTAATTCGAGATCCATACCGAGCATCACCAGCATATCGGCTGAATTCAGCGATTCGATTCCCGGAATATTATCAGCTGTGTTTGGGTCGATCGTGCCATTTTCTTTGTGGATCGCAAACAGGACGGTGCAGCTGAAACCATGTTTTTGTGAAAGTATTTTGGCCAGCATCGTAAGGCCTTCCTCCGCCCGGTACTCCCAACCGGCGGCAATCAGCACGACCTTCTTCCCATTGGATTTTCCCTCAGTTGGTTGGTAAGTCATCCATTTTTCACCGGCGGTTGCCGAGAGGACAAAGCCAAAGGTCAGCACAATCGCCAGGAAAGCACGGGAACGAGTCATCGGGGTCTCCTCGAACTACAAAAAAGAACAAGCCAAATCAACGTAGAAAAACAGGGATCCACTTAATTTAACTTTTGGCCTCGCGATCGGCTACCTGCCCTGGTGAGTAACGTCGCGAGAAGGGGCTCGCTATAATTGCGATTAAGATTTTAGTTTCTACTCGGAGTATTTATGCAAATCGCCTCGTTTTTCATGTCTCGGTACATGGTTTTCTTTTTCCTCTGGCTCACCTGTTGTTGCTGCACATCAGCGGAAGAAACGGCAACGTGGAAGTCAGCCGATGGACCACTCTCTACGCGCTGGACGAAAAGCGTGACCCCGGACAATGCGTGGCCCGACTATCCCCGGCCGCAGTTGACCCGCAAGCGTTGGAAAAATCTCAACGGTCTGTGGGAGTATGCGATTACCAAGCGAGAGGCTGAGCAGCCTCTCGAGATGGAAGGAGACATCCTGGTTCCCTATCCGGTCGAGTCGGCTCTATCGGGAGTGATGCGCCGGCTCGGTTATACGCAGCGACTTTGGTACCGTCGCACTTTTGAGGTGTCTGATGATTTTCGCAGTGGTAGGCTACTGCTCCATTTTGGCGCCGTCGACTGGGAAGCCACGGTCTGGATCAACGATCGGAAGGTTGGCACGCACCGAGGTGGCTATGATCCGTTCTCATTGGATATTACCGACTTTCTGATTTCAGGTAGTTCGCAAAAGATTGTGGTTTCGGTCTGGGATCCGACCGACACAGGCTATCAACCGCGCGGCAAACAGGTACTGCAAACCGAAGGCGTTTGGTATACGGCCAGCAGTGGTATCTGGCAGACCGTTTGGCTCGAACCGGTTCCCCAAAGCTTTATAGAACGGCTCCGGATTGTTCCCGATGTTGATCAAAGTTTGGTGAATATCACAACATATGCTGCAGATACGGAGGGGCATGAAATTATCGTGCGGGCGATGGAGAATGGACGCATCCTTAATGAGCAGAGTGGACCGGTTGGTAAACCGCTTGCCATTTCGATGCCCGCCGCAACTCTCTGGTCACAGAAGAATCCAAAGCTTTACGATCTGGAAGTACTGCTTTCGCATCAGGGACAGGTGGTAGATCGAGTGGGAAGCTATTTCGGGATGCGAAAAATCAGCCTCGGCAAAGATGCAGCAGGTCGCACGCGGATCCTACTGAACAATAAACCGGTCTTCCAGTTTGGTTTGCTCGATCAGGGCTTTTGGCCGGATGGACTCTACACGGCTCCCAACGACCAGGCCCTTCGTTACGACATCGAAGTCACAAAAGATTTAGGCTTCAACTTAATTCGCAAGCATGTGAAGGTGGAACCTGCGCGATGGTATTACTGGTGTGATCGCTTAGGCATGCTTGTCTGGCAAGACATGCCCAATGGGGATCGGTTTCTTAACGTCTTCAAACCGGTTCCCGATCCGGACCTCATTCGGACCCGGGCATCGGCCATGCAGTACGAACGAGAATTATTGCGGATGGTGACAAATCTCGAAAATCATCCTTCGATTCTCATCTGGATTCCCTTCAACGAGGGCTGGGGTCAATTCGATACAGCCCGCATCACCGAGCTTGTGAAGATGCGTGACCCTTCGCGACTGGTCGATTCTGCCAGTGGGTTGGTCGACCGAGGAACGGGTGATGTCAATGACTTGCATAATTATTTGGGGCTAAGTGTGCCAGCACCGGAACCTGATCGGGCGGTGGTCCTCGGAGAGTTCGGTGGTTTGGGCCGCCGCGTGGAGGGACACATGTGGAAAGATAAGGGCGATTGGGATTACCGGAAAATCAATGATCGGGATCGGTTGACCGATGCCTACTGCGAGTTGGCTAAAAATCTCGAAGTCATGCAGGGCCGGGGACTCTCCGGTGCGGTGTATACCCAAACGACCGATGTGGAAATAGAGGTCAACGGTCACCTTACCTACGATCGGGAGCAGTTTAAGCTCGACCGAGAGCGGGTGCGCACAGCGAACTTGCGGCTCCAAGGATCACTGCCACTGATTACAACCCTACAGCCAACATCCGAGCGAGATGGTCAGCGATGGCGCGTTACCGACAAGATGCCTCAGGGCGATTGGATGGCAACCGAGTACGATGACTCGGCGTGGTCGCAAGCAGAGGGTGCTTTTGGTGACAAGAAAAAACACCCGCTACTCGTAGGAACAGAATGGACCGAAGGAACACGTTGGTTTCGTCGCCCGTTCATCGTGCCAGAGGATGCGGAGGGAGAAATTAGTTTGCTAATCCACCACGTGGGCAACGCAGATTTTTTTGTCAACGGACAGAAGGTGCCCCATGCGGTTTCGCGAGGTCCGATGGCCGGATATCGCGTGCTGCGGTTTACCGAGGACCAACGGTCAAAGATGATTCCGGGAAGTTGGAACCAGTTGGCTGCCGTCATCCAAAGCGGTGAAGAAGAAAATTTCTTCGATGCGGGCGTGGTTTTTATCCACTCTCAAAAGCCGTAGTCCCCCATACCTTGTGAAATACACCAATAAGTCCCTGCCAACGGACTCTATTGCGTTGGGGTAGGGCTGTTTTTGGTGTAAAATGAAGCAGTCGCCCGTTCTTTTGAGTTTACCGTTTGCCGCAAATCATGTATCGACTCACCACCGCTGTCATTCTCTGTTGCGTGCTTGCGCCAGTTGGCGTTTTGGCAAACGAGACTCTTTTTCGAGAGCAAGTTGCCCCGCTTCTCATAGAGCGTTGCCTGAGTTGCCACAATCCGGAAAGAGCTGAGGGGGGACTCTCGCTGGCGACAGCGGAGTCCGCATTTGCCGGTGGCGAAAGTGGCGAAGCAATCACGCGGGGGGATGCTGCCGGGAGCTATCTCGTAGAGCGGATTTTGCCGGTAGATGGAAAAGCGGAAATGCCCGAGGGGCAACCACCGCTTACCGATGAACAGATTGCTCTGATCGAGCGGTGGATCGACCAAGGTGCGGATTGGCCCGAGGATCTGGTGCTCGAGCTACCCGTCTGGTGGTCGTTTGCTCCCTTGGCAAAACCAACGCTTCCCGTCGTGAAAGATCACCAGTGGTCCCGCAACCCGGTAGACTGCTTTATTTTTGAGGGTCTTACAGAAAAGGATTTGCACCCCAGTGCGGAGGCTGACCGCCGGACCCTGATCCGTCGACTCTCCTACGATCTGCTCGGGCTCCCTCCATTACCGGAAGAAGTGGATCGATTTGTCAACGATTCAGATCCGGAGGCCTACGAGCAATTGGTCGACCAGATGCTCGCTTCTCCACGCTACGGTGAACGCTGGGGTCGCCACTGGTTGGATGTCGTGCATTACGGTGAAACGCACGGGTACGATAAAGACAAGATGCGTCCACATGCCTGGCCCTATCGGGACTATGTGGTCCGCTCTTTCAATACCGACAAACCGTACACCCGCTTTATTCAAGAACAAGTCGCAGGCGACGTTCTCTTTCCTGGGACGGTGGATGGGATCGAGGCGCTTGGCTTCATCGCTGCTGGCCCTTGGGATCATGTGGGACACGCGGAGGTTCCCGAGACGAAGATCGACGGTAAAGTGGCCCGCCACCTCGATCGAGACGATATGGTCCGCAGCACGATGATGACTTTTATGAGTCTCACCGTCGGCTGCGCTCAATGCCACGACCATAAATTCGATCCCATCACGCAGGAAGATTACTACAGTCTACAGGCGGTGTTTGCCGCGCTTGACCGGGCAGATCACCAGTACCACGACGATCCCGAACTCACGCTCCGCAGACAGTCTCTTCGCAAACGTGGCCGAACGCTTCAACAGCGCGAGCGGAAGGTCAAAAAAGAGATTGAATCGTCAGAAAAAAAGCTTGCCGTGGAAAAAAAGAAATTAGCCGAAACGGAAAAAAAGTCTCAGGACGCTCAAGCGGTTTTCTCAGTAGCTAATGCCGAAGATACGGTGGCTGAAAAAAAGCAGGAGCTTGCTGCCCTCGCTGCCACACTCGGTGGCATCCGCAAAGAACTCAGTGCCCTTCCCGAACCGAAGGTCGCTTATATTGGCAAGGTCCACTACGGGGGCGGTACTTTTATCGGTAGAGGTTATCAAGGGGAACGCCCGCGGACGATTCATGTCTTACATCGTGGGAGCGTAACGACGCCCGGTAAAGAAGTCGGTCCTGGAGCACTTACGTGTGTGGAGGGACCTATCGCCAGGTTTGAATTACCTGCCGATGCTCCCGAGGGAGAGCGACGACGCCATTTGGCAGCGTGGCTCACCGATCCACAAAACCCACTTCCCTGGCGGTCGCTGGCGAACCGTATTTGGCAGTTTCATTTTGGCCGTGGACTGGTCGATACACCGGGTGATTTTGGTCGCATGGGCAGTACACCGACCCATTCCAAATTGCTCGAATATTTGGCTACAGAACTTCGTCAGAGCGAATCGATCAAGCGGTTGCATCGATTGATCGTCACGAGTGCAACCTACCGCCAGGTGAGCACCGCGGAAGAGGAACTTGTGGCAGCGGCTGAACCGATTGATGCCGATAACCGCTTTTACTGGCGAATGAATCGTCGACGCCTTGAAGCGGAGGCGGTGCGGGATTCCGTATTGTCTGCCGCCGGGCGACTTCATTTAAAAATGGGTGGACCGAGTTTTCAGGATTTTGTAATTGATAAGCCGGAGCACTCACCGCACTACGAATATCATCTCCACGATGCTACCAAGCCAGACAGCCATCGCCGAGCTATTTATCGGTTTGTGGTTCGATCTCAGACACAACCATTCCTTACGGTGATGGACTGTGCCGACCCGTCGATGCTTGTTGCGCAGCGTAACGTGACGATTTCTCCCTTACAGAGTCTGGCTCTTTTAAATAATCAGCTGATGCTTGTCATGGCAGAGGAATTTGCCGAGCAGGTTAAAGCAAATCCGGGAAATTTGGCCCAGAAAGTGGACGCTGCCTTTGAGTTAGCGCTTTCCCGCAAGCCAACCCCGGTAGAGTCTGCATCGCTGCACGTCTATGCGGATCGTCATGGATTGGCGAATACTTGCCGTGTGATTTATAATTTGAATGAGTTTGTGTTTATCGATTAAGGATACTTTGATGACCCGTTCTGCGTTTCCACACAACCGTCCTTCACCGGTCTCTCGCCGCGAGATGCTGTGCGAAAGCGCAGGGGGACTTGGTGGGATTGCCCTAGCGGGAATGCTTGCGACCGAGTCTGCTCGTGCAGGTGAAAATGCAGTCGGCGTGTTGCATCATCCACCGCGTGCAAAGCGGGTTGTGCAACTTTTTATGTCAGGCGCCGCCAGTCATCTTGATTTGTATGATTTTAAGCCCGAACTTGTTAAGCGGCATGGACAGCCTTCTGATTTTGGCGAACATGTCGAGGCATTTCAAAATGGATTGGGGCCCTGGCTTAAACCGATCTGGGACTTCAAGCCCTATGGCGAATCAGGAAAGTTACTTTCGGATGTAGCGGCCGATTTAGGTGCGGTGGTCGACAAGATTGCCTTTGTCCACAATATGGTTGGTAAGACCGGTGTCCACTCTCAGGGTACTTTGCTGCAATCGACCGGTTTTGACCGTCCAGGCTTTCCAGCGATGGGTGCGTGGGTCAGCTACGGTCTGGGCAGCATGAATGAAAATCTTCCCACCTTTGTCGTGCTCCCCGATCATCGCGGACTGGGCCCCAATGGAACCAAGAACTGGGACGCCGCCTTTCTGCCGTCTTCGCGTCAGGGAACAGTCATTTATCCAAATCGTGAAGTACCTATCAACGATCTCTATCCCGCCAAACAGGGAAGTTTCATCACCGACCAAAGCCACCGTGAAGGTGTGGAACTGATCAACAGGTTGGGTCGTGAGCATGCCGCGAGCCGTGATACAGATGAACGACTTGAAGCTCGCATTCGTAGCTATGAACTGGCCGCTCGTATGCAGTTGGCTGCCCCCGAAGCGCTCGACACTTCGGGAGAGCCAGAACATATCCTCAAGCTCTATGGATTGGATCATATTCCAGCGGCTTACGATAAAGAGATCAACGCACGTGAGGAAACGATTTATTTTTCACAGAAGTGTTTGGTTGCCCGCCGCTTGCTTGAGCGAGGTGTTCGCTTTGTGCAGGTGTGGTCGGGTGCCGACAACCGTTTCCCCCGCCGAAACTGGGATTCGCATGAGGATGTACACCGTGATCATGGTCCTCTGACCCGTGGAATGGCTCGAGGTGCGTCTGCTCTGATCTCAGATTTGGCGCAGCGGGGGATGCTCGAGGATACGCTGGTTTTATGGACGACTGAATTTGGCCGCATGCCCTCATCGCAAGCGGGTCAAGGCCGCGATCACAATCCTTATTGTTTTACCAACTGGCTTTGTGGCGGTGGAATTCGCGGAGGCATCACCCATGGCGAAAGCGATCAATGGGGCTATAAGCCGCTAGATCGTGAAAACCCGACGAAGGTCTACGACATCCACGCCACGATATTGCACCTGTTGGGAATCGACCACAAGCGGCTCACGGTCAGGCACAATGGTATTGATCGTCGATTGACCGATGTTCACGGCCATGTGATCCACGACATTCTGGCCTAAGTGTTAGTCTTCACTTGCCACAACCTCGACACCCGAGAGGAGTGTGCGACCAACGACGGGTGTCAGTTCGATCCGCAGTGCTTTTCCGGCGGGAATATTTTTAAACGCTTTGACCAGCATGCGATCTTTCCCGCCTGCTTCTTTCAACACGTCGAGTGACTCTAAAACTTTTTCACCGTCCAGTGAAACATCAAACAGCCGCTCTCCTGGCAGAAGTTGTTTCGGTTCCGAAAAGATGAGCCGTACGTCGTAGGCCCGATTTTCGCGGACTTCATTCCCCAGGGTGATCGTGAGTGATGTCAGTCCTTCCCCGCCAGAAGCCGCGACAAACCGTTCTTTTCCTCCTTCGATATGGGAAGGATGTTGGCGAAACCATTGCGGGTTGTCGGCAATAATTTCAACCGGAACATCGGGCGAGGGGCCGGCCACGTTGGCCAGGCGATAATTGTGCTGTCCACGTTGAGGATAATCGAGCCAGAGGGTGCCCGACTCGGCCTGCCGATCACCAGGTGCGGCCAGATTAATACCCACGCGAGTCACCGGACCGGTGGGGGCCTTCATCGCACTGTATGTCCAGGTTTCCATTTCCGGAATGTGCGTCAGTGCAAGTGAGGTGAATAGCGAGTAGGCGCAGGTACAACCGTGCCCGAAGTTCGGGGCATTCAGAATGCCACCTGCTGGAATCAGGCTGTTGCGACAACCGGTGCGAAAACCTTTGAGTCTTCCAGTAGAAACATCTTTCATATTTGTAAAACCAGCGGAGTCGGCTCGGAAAGTCATCAGGTGTTCGTTGGCGACGGCATAATTGCAATGATGACCGTGCGCCGTAAACTCCCAATCAACCGGTTGTCCGGTGAGCGGATGCTGCATCTGAATCGGCTCTCCAGTTTCGAGAAAATATTGAACTCCAGGCCCACGCTGGTCGATGATCCGATCTTTCCAGAGGATGAGTCGGTCCCAGCGGCTTTCGGGGTGCCCAAGAAAACCCTTGGATTTTTCCGTCTTGTTCCACATGACCTCACCCGTTTCTCCACGATGCGCCTGAATAGTTTCGTGATTGGAGGCGACGAGAATATCCTGCCCTTCCTTGAAGGCCAGCCAGGTCATCACCATGGGCGTTTCGTGACTCCAGATTTCTTCACCTGTTGCCGCGTTGAGTGCCCGAATCGTTCGCTGTTTTCCAGTATTAGGGACGACACCCGCCCGGCCGATATCGTTGTAGAGCGCCTTGATATGCCCATCGAAATAATAAACTCGGTCGCCACCAATAGCGACAATTGGACAGCTTGCCTCCGGGGAATGATCCCAAATGATATCCCCGGTTTTCCGATTAAGAGCCACCAGACGCGTTGGGACACTTCCTTCGTGTTTGGCAGTATCGAATATGGATGCGATCAGCAGATCGTTCCAGACACGAATCCGTCCCCAACGGGCGGTCGATTCAGGCAGTCGGAACTCGGCGCGCGTTTTTCCGGTTACAGGATCAATCCACAAACAGCGATCCGGATACGTCAGATAAATGCCATCTTCAACGGCACAGAAGTGGTAGCCCGTGTGGTGATCGCCATCGTAAAAATTGCCACGTCTTCCCGGACTCGATCCTTTCTCAATTGTTTTTTCCCAAAGAATCCGCCCCGTGTAGATGTCGACTGCGGCCAAGGTCGTGTGCCCCTGGAGAAACATGCGTCCGTTGATCACCGTCAGGCTCGGTCCCCAGAAATGACGGTCGAAAAAATATTTGGTATCCGAGGCTGGCCCACCGAACCAGAGAATGCCAAGTGGCAAACGGACACGGAGGTCCTGGCTCATGAGCGAATTGGACGGATCACCATATTCGTGAGACCAGTTGGCTGCACCCTCGAGTGCTCCTGCCCGGCGAAGCAGACTCCAGGAACCGATTCGTGCAACAGTCGCTCCGGGTAAAGTCTCGAGCATCGGCGCAAGTTGTGTATGCTCTGCTTCGCTAAGCGGCAAAAGTGCTGCGCCCCCGTAAGGCCGAAGCATTTCAAACAGGGCAGTCCAGCCCTCGTCATCTTCTCTTCGGGGCAAGAGTCCTGGATCGGCAACCACAGAGAGCGTGGCAAAGTAGGGTGGCAGACGCAATGCGAGTGGGCTTCCGGTCAAGGCTGTGAGGCGCCGACCGTAAAGACCTTTTTGATCACTTTTGCTACGGAGTGCGGCGGTTTTCTCCGCGTCTGGATCGACGACGAGCAGTTCCAAAGTCGTCTTCCCAATTAGCTCTTCGAGCAGTTTATCTTCCGCTCCCCAGACGAGGCAGAATCCGTGAGGATCGGGAAGCGAAGCAATCGTCTGCTTAAGCGGAAACGCGGCAGATGCTGTTTTGGTAACAGAACTAGATTGTTCCTGTGCTGGATAAATGCGAGCAATCGTCTGCTCTGCACCGAAACAGAGCAATTGGCCTTCCGCAGTGGCAACAAACAGACGGTCATCAGCAGCCACCAGGGCGGTGGGCGTTCCATCAACGACCGTTGCCCACGTAATCTGTGCCGGTCGACCGTCACTTGGTGGTTCTGCTGCGTAGAGAACATTTCCCCAGCGGCCATAAATGCGATTGCCTGCTTTAATGTCGACCGTCAATGCGCCTTCTTGATGCCGCGCTGCACTGATCGCTCCCAAGGCATCAGTAATTTGGCGGGCGTTTATGAACCAACTGGCTTTAAAGGGTGGCGGTTCGGGAGGTCGGTTCCCTTGAGCTGGTTTTGGTTGTTTGAGGATGTCCGCCGCAACTATATTATCTCCTTGCGCAATATAAAACTCTGAGCCATGGCTCACCGGCCGAGGCGCGTTGATTGGCAGCATCGCTTGGGTCTCAAGGTCAATCACACGTTGACCATGAAAGAGCCATTTCTTACTGGCGGTAACAAAATAGTCGGTGAGCCCGCGACTGTCGTAGGCGAGTGGTGCGAGCGCCTCGGCTTCAAGATCAAACAAACCAACCGTTGCCCGCCCGCAAGGAATAAAAAGTTTCCCCTCGCTTTCAACCAGATAGCCCTGGGGAGTCATATCGGTGAGCGAAACGACCCCAGCGGCTGACTCGGGGGATGCCCCGGTTGCGATTTTTTCTAAATCGAGCCAATAGAGAAACGTTCCCTCGAAGGGCCAGACACCGACTGTGAAATAAAGCTTCCCATCGGCAAGCACCGGCCCTCCACGGACTGGAAGCACTGAACTCATTCGATCATTACCGATGACCCGGCGTGCAGCAGGTGCGGCTTTAAAACGCCAGAGCAATTTTCCAGTCTCGGTAGACAAGCAATAAATGCATCCGTCGTCTGAGCCGAAGTACAAGCGGTTCGCCGCAGCAACGGGCGCAAATCGTATGGGAGCCTCGGCAAAAAATTTCCACTTTTCTGCGCCTGAATGTGTATCGAGCGCGGTGATCGAATCGTTTTGTGCCGAAGCCAAAAAGAGGGTACTGCCCACCACGATAGGTTCATAGCTTCCATCGAAAACGAGACGCGGGTCTTCGGGCCAGGCCGGCCTTGGTGGTGCGAACTGGCGAATCCACTGAAGTGAAAGTTTTGCGGGAAGCGTTTCCGGGGAGGATGCCGAGCGAGCTGCATCGTATCGCCAGGCTGGCCAGTCGTCTGCCTGTATCGTGGCAGCGCCTGCAAGGACACTCAAAATAAACAGATAACAAAACCTTGTGGCAGCCATGGAGAACCTCAGTTCGGTATTACAGTTCGGTACGAGTCGACAGCGAAATACGCTCCCATTGTACAGACGCCTAGAATCCTTTGGTAGTTTCCCCCCAGGCGAGGATAGGAGCGTCTTTTCGGTTACAATGCGGGTGTCACCGCAGATAGTGAACGCGGCACTAAAATTTAAATAATTGTGGCAACGCGCCTCAGAGACTCGACGAGACAGCTGCTTTTTCGCACGTGATCCAAGAATGTAAGAGCCTTTCGATGTTGTTTCCGCATTTTTTTCTTGCAAGTGTGCGCCTGTTTTTTTTCATCAGCGATCCCATTCTCGTTTTCGGTAGTGATGCCCGTCCCCCCAGTGAGATTCTGATTGTGGCAGATGATCTGGGGTACGGTGACATCCGCCCCTATGGAGGTTGGATCAAGACACCACACTTAGAGGCTCTGGCAAAGGCGGATGTTCAGTTCATGGACTTTCACTCTAGTGCAAGTGTCTGTTCGCCAACACGGGCTGGTTTGCTGACCGGACTGTATCAACAGCGATGCGGACATTCACTATCTGCCTCTCTCGTACCGTGCTCTGGTGACTGCTACGGAAGAGACCATCGAAAAAATTTCTGATTTTATCAAGATTCCCTTCCACGGTCCCCTCGTAGAGCGGGCCAGAGGAACGCCGCCACTCTCCAATACGATTGTCAAGATTCCAGAGCAGGATAAATGAAAACGACATGCGGAGGCTTTAGAAAAGTTGAGACACGTGTATACACCGGTGGAACAAACTTTATCGACGCTTTGCGCATCGTAAGTGGTAATCACAGAGACGGTGTTTTGTGAGATGAAAATCAAGGAGTCAACGCGTTGAATATTTCAATTTTAGGCCGTCGAAGGCATCTGCAATCTACTTGCCCCGCAATCCAAACTCTTTTCTTTCTTTGTGTTCTGTTAACGGGTGCATTTGGAACTTTGCGGCTTGGTATGGCTGCCCCCGTAGATCAACCCAACATTATTTTTATTCTGGCGGATGATTTAGGGTACGGAGATCTCGGTTCCTATGGGCAGCGAGAAATTCAAACTCCGCACCTGGATCAGCTTGCGCGCCAAGGCATGCGGTTTACGCGGTTCTATGCCGGTTCAACGGTTTGTGCGCCCTCGCGGTGCACACTGATGACCGGGTTGCATACGGGGCACTGCTTGATTCGCGGTAATCGCCGAGTCGATCTGCGTGAGAAGGATGTTACGGTCGCAGAAATGCTCAAACAGGCGGGTTATAAGACCGGTATGTTTGGCAAATGGGGACTCGGCAGTGAAGGTGGCACCGGCCTGCCAACCCGGCAAGGCTTTGACGCGTTTTTCGGTTATCTCGACCAAGCTCATGCGCATAATTACTACCCCACATTTCTGATCCGGGGTGCAGCACGCGAACCACTGGACAATGTTGTTCCTCATCCGGGACGTCAAGGACAGGGAGTCGCCAGTGAAAAAAAGACCTACAGCCACGACCTGATTATGCAGGAGGCGCTCGAGTTTGTAGAGCGCAATTATCAGAAGCCATTTTTCCTGTACCTCCCGGTAACCATCCCGCATGCAAATAATGAAGCAGGCGATCAAGGTATGGAGGTGCCGGATCTGGGAATCTATGCGGATCGCGATTGGCCGGAACCCGAAAAAGGGCGGGCGGCGATGATCAGCTATCTCGATACCGGGATTGGCCAGTTGATGCAGAAGCTCAAAGATTTGGGTATCGATGAACGGACGATCGTTTTCTTTAGCAGCGATAATGGCCCACACGACGAAGGGGGCTCCAAGTCGGATTTTTTTAATTCTTCGGGGTCGCTTCGCGGTTCGAAGCGGTACCTCTATGAAGGCGGTGTTCGCGTTCCGCTGATTGTGCGTTGGCCAGGAAAGGTGGCCGCCGGTAGCCAGAGCGATCATATAGGGGCGTTTTGGGATTTTATGCCGACTGCCGCAGATTTGGCCGGCACCAAGTCTCCGAAGGGAATCGATGGTCTTTCGTTTGCCCCCACGTTACTTGGCAAAGGGCATCAGAAAGAACACGCCTATCTCTACTGGGAGTTTCACGAACATGGAAAAATCCAGGCGCTTCTGATTGAAAATCATAAAGCACTGCGAGGACTCGGTAAGGAAGTTCTCCTCTACGATTTGGTAGCCGACCCAAAAGAAACAAAAGATATCGCCTCGAGCCGACCCGATTTGGTGGAGCGGGTCGAGCAAATCTTTGCCGAAGAGCGGACGCCTTCAGAGAGATGGCCACTCCGCTATAAGACAGAGACACGTTAAAATGATTCACTGCGGGTTCTCCGCAGATGAAACCAACCACACGCGGGCAGCACGATTGAGAAAATTGGGGAAAAGCCCGTGTTTCTAAGCGGATCGTCAGAAGACGACAAGACGATCGCCCCGGATAGTGTCCCGCGCGCATCCACACGCGGGCAAGGCCGTTATTTCTACGGTTGGTGGACGCTTCTGTTAGCCGTATCCATTATGGTGGCAACCAGTCCGGGACAGACCTTTGGCATTACATTTTTTAACCCTCAATTCCGCGAAGCGTTCGGGCTCGGCTATTCGCAAATTTCCACAAGTTATCTTTTGGCGACCCTGTTGGCAGCAGCTTTCTTGCCTATGATTGGTCGCCTGTCTGATCAGTGGGGATTACGGCGTTCAGTACTTCTCGCAGTAACAGCGATGGCCGTCATTTGTATTTGCGCCAGTTTGATCCAAGGCTGGGTCGCGCTTTTTGTTATCTACCTCGCCCTCCGAACAGTCGGTCCAGGCACGATGGTACTGCTCGCCAACAATACATTGGCAGCCTGGTTTGATCGGCGGCTTGGACTGGCGATCGGTCTGATGCAACTGTCGATGGCAGGGGCCATGGCGATCATTCCCGGGCTGTTACTTTTCTTGATCGAGAAAATCGGCTGGCGCGAAACGTATCTGCTTTTGGCCGCAATTTTATTTTTCGGATTGTTGCCGCTTCTTTTTGCGTTTTACCGCAGTGACCCACGGGAAATAAATCAGGTTCCGGATGGTGATGTTCTTGATAGGAAAAGTAGAGAAGATGTGTTGACCATTGGGATGACTGTTCGCGAGGCAGCACGGTTTGCAAGTTATTGGATTCTTTTGGCTGCCGCTGCTATTTGGGCAATGATTGGAACGGGTCTCGTCTTTCATCTGACGCCATTGGCTACAGAGTGTGGACTTGCTCCTTCAATAGCCACCTCCGCGATGGTTGGGATGGCTGGGGGAATGGCCGTAGCACAACTTGCTGGGGGATTATTGGCCGATCGCGTTTCGTCACGATCATTCGTTACTTTGGCCGTTGGCTTGATTGCGTTTGGTTGTGCTGTTCTTAGTTTAAGTTGGGCGAGTGTTTTTATTTGGGGATTTTCTTTGTTTGGGCTTGGCCAGGGCCTGATGACGGTGGTTTCAGGAACCGTATGGCCGCGCTATTTTGGTCGAGCGCATCTGGGAGAGATACGGGGCGTTGCGCTCTGTGCTGCCGTGGGTGGCAGTAGTATCGGCCCGCTGTTGATCGGCTCAGTATCGACTACTTCGACAGCACGATGCCCGCTCTCTTGCTCTACACGGGCATTGCGACCATCGTCGCTTTCGGGTGCCTTTGGGCAAAACCTCCCGGATTACCCGCAGTGGCATCTGCTGAGTGAAAGCAATTTGGTGCGACCCTAAAAATCCTTAGACATTCGTCGGGACCACAAACGGACCACGATAATCGCGGGTGAGCATTTGATTCGCTTCATCGTCGCCCACATAAGTCTCAGTCTTTGGATCAAATGTCAGTTTACGACCCAATCGATAGGCAGTGTTCCCGAGGTGCGCCAGGGCCGAGCTGGTATGAGCCGTTTCTACAGGCCCATGCAGTGAACCTGCATCACGACTTTTCACCGCGTCGAGGAAGTTAGCAAAATGAAGGCCCATTTCACCACCCTCATGGCGACTCGGACCCGGTTCCCGTTTGGGACCGAGGAACGTCTTATAGCTACTGTAGCCGTTGATCACCATGTAGCCATCTTTGCCGTAGAAAATATTACCGACGCCTGTACCGCCCTCAAGATTCGTCGTCCAAGGTCGTACTTCAAATTGGATCATTTTGTTCTCTTCTGGGTAGTAGAAGTTGGTACTCAGAAGTTCGGGAGTCTCTTTATCGTCCTCCCAGAGAAACTTGCCACCCATGGCGACCACTTCCGAGGGCAGACCCACGTCGAGTCCCCAGAGACACATGTCAGTCTCGTGGACGCCCTGGTTGCCGACATCGCCGTTGCCGTAATCCCAGTGCCAGTGCCAGTTGTAGTGGACCAACCGCTTAGAAAAGTCACGTTCCTGAGCGGGACCCTGCCAAAGATTCCAGTCCAAGTGTGCCGGTGGTTGTTGTTCATCTGGTTGATTGCCGATCGATCCACGCGTTCGGAAAACCAAGCCGCGCGCCATGTAGACATCGCCGATCACACCGTCACGTAGTTTTTGCACACCTTCGCGGATTGCCGGTGAGCTGCGGAGTTGCACTCCATGCTGCACAATACGGTTGTATTTCTTGGCCGCCTCGATCATCTTGCGACCTTCAAAAATGTTGTGCGAACCCGGTTTTTCCACATACACGTCTTTGCCTGCCTGGCAGGCCCAGATCGTAGCGAGTGCATGCCAGTGGTTGGGGGTAGCAATCGTCACCACATCGATGTCGTCGCGATCTAACACGCGACGGAGATCGGTTTCAGTTTCAAATTTGTGCTTGTAGTTTTTTTCAAAGGCCTCTGCCCGCACTCCGGCGACTTTTTCATCAGGATCGCAGAGGACGACAACTTCGGCGTTGGGATTATTTTCCAGCGCATGCACGTGAGACTGCCCGCGACCGTTGACACCCAGCACAGCCACACGAATTTTACTGTTCTTATCCGTCTTTGCAAAAACTTTGGCAGCGGCTAACTCGGTTCCTGCAACTGCGGTGGTTGCCAGGAAAGTTCTGCGCGAAATGGCCATCGTATGTCCCTTTGATTTTGAAAACCTGAAGTCGTGTTATCTCTCGGTTTGAAGCTTCTCAGATTATAAGATAAATGGGAAAATGTGACAAAACCCGATAAATGAAAAGCCAAACAAAAAATAAATGTCGATTTACCCTACCGTAAGGCAAATCCTCCAGCATGTCCGAAAATCGTCTCCACCGACCGACAGTTCGGATGCATGGTCTGGCGGATCAGGAACCGGCTGATTTTTTCTCTGGCGTTGCTGCTTTTTCGATCGGTGTGCCACTCCGCGGTATCCAGACTTCCATTTTGCCCTGACCACGATGATTCCAGGCGTAATAGGGGATCAAGCGGAGAGTCGCTTTTTGTTGGCTCCACTTTCCCGCGTCGTTTTGTGTGGCAAAGGCTCCTTCCCCTTCGAGTACAACGAGACCATCGAGCAGATCAGAATCAAACCTGGCATCAAGTGTCGAATCATCCGGAAGGATGGCACGATCGACCGCTTGGGCGTTATCGGCATCTTCCAGGCAATACACGAGTGGCCCTCGCTCGATGGCAACGCGTCCACGATCAGCAACCACCTTTTCATCCGCAAGGACTCGGCGGATCGGTGTGGGGATTTCAAGCTCAACGCGGTCCCCTTTTTTCCAGGTGCGGTGAATCGTGGCGTAACCCGCTTTCAGGTCCAGGGGAAGAGCTTGACCGTTGACCCGCAATGTAATGCCCTCGATTGGATCCTGTTGCGCATCGAGGTAACGATAGAGACCACCGGGAACACATTCTCCCCGAGCCCAACCGGGAATGCGCACCTGCAGCGTGAAGGGCATCGGTTTATTGGGTGCAAGGGTCAGCTTAACCTTTGCATCCCGCGGGTAGAGCGTTTGTTGGGTGATTTCTACGGTACCTTCTGGCAAAGCAATCGTTGCTTTGCCGGGAATGAACAGGTTGACGTACAGACGGTCTTCTTTTTGGGCATAGACCATTCCAGCTACCGCGGGAAGAAACCGCACGATATTAACCGGACAGCACGAGCAATCGAACCAGCCCTGTCGCCCTACTGCTCCCTTGTTGAAGCGGTACTCAGCATTACTCGAGAGCGGGTTGGGATAGAAGAAGGTATTGCCTTCAAGCGAGATGCCCGCCAGGAAGCCGTTGTAGAGAACGCGCTCGAGTACATCAATGTATTTGCTCTCTCCGTGCAGCAGAAACATCCGCTCGTTCCACATGGCGTTGGCAATTGCAGCGCAGGTTTCGTTGTAGGCCGAAGCGTTGGGAAGTTCGTAGTTTCCGCCAAATGCCTCATCGTGGTGCCGCGCTCCGATACCACCGGTGAGATACATTTTCTTACCGACTACGTTCTGCCAGAGTCGATCGATGGCCTCGATATAGTCTTTTTGTCCTGTTAGAGCGGCCACATCCGCCATCCCGCTGTACATATAGGCCGCCCTTACCGCATGGCCGACCGCTTCGGTTTGTTTCGTTACCGGTTGGTGATCCTGCCAGTATTCACCGTAGATGCGGTTTTCCTTTCTGCCATCGGGAACCCCGCGATGGTCGAGAAAAAATTGAGCTAACTCGAGATACCGCTGCTCTCCGGTGGTTCGGTAGAGCTTTACGAGCCCAATTTCAATTTCCTGATGCCCTGGCACATCGATCCGCTGTCCGTCTTCTTCGCCAAACACCTGATCGATCAGATCGGCATTCTTCAAAGCGACCTCCAGCAGCGTCCGCTTTCCGGTTGCCTCGTAGTAGGCCACGGCTGCTTCGTAGAGATGCCCCATATTGTAGAGTTCGTGGCTGTGTTCGAGGTACGACCAGCGTGTCTTTCCGGTGTAGCGCTGCAGGCGGAACGGCTCTTCGCCATGGATGGTGCGAATGGTGTAGAGATAGCCATCTTCATGCTGGGCAGCCGCAATTTTTGCAATCAACTCGTCAAGATATTTTTCCAAGACCGGATCCGGATGTAGAGCGAGCGAAGCGGCGGCTCCTTCAATAACTTTGAAGACATCCGAGTCGTTGAACCAGAAGCCCTCGTGTTTTCCCTCTTTTTCGCCGGCCGCAACCGCAAAGTTGGCGAGTCGACCCGTCTCTTCACACTTTTGAAAGTCGTAGGGAATGGTCACTTTGCGGTTGGTCTCGATTCTTTTTTTCCAGAAGCCGTCGTCAAGCTGCACCGACGTGGGAGGGATGGGTGTAATTGGATAGTCGGCCCCCTGCTGTTGACGGGTCTCAGCAAGGGCGAGTGCGACAGGCACTATCCAGAGGGATAGCGCCAGACAAAGTGTGTAGCGGCGCATGCGTTTTTCCATTTAAAAAAGTACCCAGATGAATGGTCAGCAAATCATCGCACATGGATAGTTTCTCTGCAACGTACGGACGCACTCCTTTGACATCCGGACCGCTTGACCGCTAGAATTTCTCTCTTATTCCTTTCCCCTGGCAACGTTTTTTTGTGAGGACGTAATGAAGAACGCTTCTTCCTGGATATTGCTTTTATTTGTGGCAGTGGCTATCGGGTGGCTTTATGCTTGGCATCAGTTAGCGGATGCAGCTCAAAACGGATACACGGTCGTCTACGAGCAGGATTTTTCCGATGGCGATGCCCTGGAAGATTTCCAGTTTAGCGATCCGGCAGCTTGGCGATTGGGAAAGACCGACGCCGGTGAAGGGTACCTCGATCTCTTTGGTAAGAGCCAATATGGACCTCCGCATACCTCGCCGCGCAACATTGCCCTGCTCACCGACAAGATGGTCAAAGATTTTGTGCTCGATCTAGAACTTCAGCAGACCGGGAAGGAATACGGGCACCGCGACATGTGTGTCTTTACAAGTTTTTCTGATCCCGCCCACTACTACTACACCCACATTGCGTCAGCGACGGATGATCGGGCCCACAACGTCTTTATTGTCGACGGGGCACCGCGAACAAAAATCTCGCACAAGACGACCGAAGGACACAAGTGGTCCGACGGCGGTTGGCACGACGTTCGTATCCAGCGGGAGGGCGATACGATCCTGGTCTTCGTCGACGATATGGAGACGCCGATTATGGAGGCCAACAATGGAGAGTTGGGTTGGGGATATGTCGGGATCGGTTCGTTCGACGATACGGGTCGCGTCCGCAAGGTGAAGTTGAGTGCGCCCGAAGTCCGAGAGGGCGATAAGGAAAAAGAGCACTTCAAAGCGGCGGAAAAAAAATAAGCCGCCGCTATGTCGGGTGGCGTGGAATTGAGTTATTTCCGCTCGACTCGATCCCCAAGTGCCGCTTCGAGGTCGGTGAGGTCATAGTACTTGAGTGCTCCTGGTACCACCTGGGCCAGCAGATGCGGCGCAAGGGGTTTGGCCACCACATCGTCGATCCAACTGCGGATCGAATCTTTGAGCACCAGCTTACTGATCCGCGGATCGAAATAGGCCGCATGCAGACCGACCGGGCCAGCACGACCGACAGCGACGAGTTCTACATGGCTTGCATCGATGTCGGGTCGCCGCTCGAGAAAATCGAGGCAGGTCTTCACATCTGCCACGCGCTGCCCGAGCAGTGGCTTGCCGAGATACAGCGCCAGCATGCTGGTCCGCTCTTCGTCGTTGATATCCTTGTGGTAGGAGCCCGTATCGCGGGTTTCGCCGTAGCCGCGCACGTCCACCGCCAGAACCGCTTTGCCGCTCGCCACGAGGCGGTCTATCTCTCCATCGCCACCAGCGGCGGCTTGCTTTCCGCGTCCATCGACGTAGAGCACTGCCTGCAGCGGTTCGTTTTTTCCACCGGCTTTCGCCCGCGGCATGTATAAGAGTGCTGGTAGTGGGACATCCCCCTCGCGGGTGAATACCATTTTTTCGATGCGTCCCTGCTCTCGCTCGATGGTTCCCTGCTTTTCAATCGAAAGAGGCCCCTCCTTGAGTAGCATCGCGGTAAGGCCTGTAAGTCCAGCAATGCGATTGTATCGGTCCCCCTCCGAGGTCGATTCCCAAAATGCTTGCCGCGCCGAGGCCAACGCGCGTGCCGCCTGAAGATTCATCGCGGCGACAGTGGTTTCCTCAGGAAAGTCCTCGAGTACCTGTCCGCTTTGCGTCACCCGGATATCTTCATCCGGGAGTGGCTCAAAGTCGGTTTCCCTAATGGCCGTCGCATCACCGAGGAGCCACTGCCGCATGAAGCGAGTTGCTTCCTGGCGGTGCGGCCGCTGAAAACCGTGGGGCGAAAGGGCCTCAAAGAAGTCGAAGTTTTTTTCTTTTCCGAGGGCACTGTAAACGCGGCGCGTCTCATCGGCGGCCGCACGCGAGGCAAGAATATCAAAAAAATCATCCCGTGCCGCCAGCACCAAGGTGGGCTTATCGGCCCGCATCACGCAGTAGTCAAAGTGATCGATTAGTGCTGCCCCCTCTCCCGGCAGCCATTGGCAACCGTCGGAAGGGCCAACGGTCTCAAACTTGCGGAGTCGCGTCATCAGATAGCAGGAGGGGGCGGCCGGTCCGATCCGCGGGTCGGCGGCCATCAAGAAGGTGGTCTGTGTTCCCCCACCGCTGGTCCCAGTCAGGCCGATCGGTTTTTCTGGATCGACTTCCGGTCGCGTGCGCAGGTAGTCGAGGCTCCGCATCCCGTCGACCAACTCGTACCAGACTGTGCTGCGGCCGACCAAAAGAGCGCCCAAATCGAGCAGCGTGTGGGTCGTGGTGCCGTACAGCGGTGCACCGGGCAGTTGAATCCGTTCTCCTTGGCTGATCGGGTCGTAACAAAGCACCACGAGGTCATTTTTGGCCATCAGTGCCGCTGCCGCCTGATAGGCCGGATATGCCTTGCCATTGTCGCTGTGCCCACAGGCAAGCAGGACACCCGGATAGGGAGGTTTCCCTGTGGTGGGGACGTAGAGATTGGCCGTGACGTGATGGCCGGGTTGACTCTCAAAGAGGATCTTTTCGATCCGGTAACCGTCCCTTTCTATCTGCCCGGTCACACGGGGCTTGAGGGGCGATTTGGCCGGGAGAGGCCCAAGCAATTCGGCGTACTCTTGCTTGAGACGCTGCCTTCGCCTTTCGGCGGCTTCGGTCGAGGAGAGCGATTCCTGGAGAACTACCCGCCGCACGTTGGTAATGTCTTTTGCGTCGTAAAAGAGTTTGCGGTAGAGCAAGCGCTCACTACCCTTGGGGAGCAGATTAGGTGAGATCTGAGCGGGGTGTGATTCCTCGCCGACAGTTTTCTGCGAGAGAGCTACTGTCCCACCAATGCCAAATAGACCGAGAATAAAAAAACAAAAAAGTACCTTATGCATGTCCGTTTGCCCTCTCATACGGCTGCGAGTTTGATGGAGGGAACGTCGGGGGCTGAAGATGGCGCTGTGGCCGGATCGATGAACATCCGATGCCAGAGTTCGAGGCACAATAGCGACCAGAGCGCACGGTTGTGGTCCCAGTCCCCAGACTCGTGCTGGGCAAGCAAGCGGTGAATTGCCTCCGGTTTGAAGTAGCCCCGATTCAGGCAGACCGGATCGGTAAGATGCGCGTAGAGAAAATCTCGCAGTTCGTTGCGGAACCAGTGATCGAGCGGAATGCTGAAGCCCATTTTTCGCCTGGAGGCAATTTGCGGAGGAATCATGCGACGATAAATTTCTTTGAGAATATATTTCGAGGTCGTCCCCGATACCTTTTGGGTATAGGGGAGCGCAGTCGCCAATTCGACCACGTGGTGATCGAGAAAGGGACTCCGGCATTCCAGGGCGTGGGCCATACTCGCAATATCGACTTTGACCAGTAAATCATCAGGCAAATAAGTTTGCAAATCGGTGAGCATGGCCTGGGAACCGGTGCTCCGCTCTCGGCAGTTGTTCATGGCCTCAACGAATACGTGCTCCGCATCATCGTTTCCCAGGCGTGCAGCGAATTCGGGCGTGAACAGTGCTCGGCGGGTGGCTGCTGTGAATTGTGTGACCCAGCGGACAAATCGTTCTGGCGGTTCTTTGCGCAACAGCCGCATCCGATCACGCAGCTTTCTCAAAAAAGCATCCTGCTTGTCGGGAGCCGGCAGCAGATCCCAAAGGCCGTTGCCGAGCAGTCGGCGGACAAACGGGGGAAAGTTATCGATCCGGCCCACTTTATGTACGGTTTGATACCGCGTGTAACCACCAAATAGCTCATCTCCACCGTCACCGGTGAGCGCGACTTTAACATGTTGCCGCGTGACCTCCGACACGTAGTAGGTTGGAATCATCGAACTATCGCCAAATGGTTCGTCGTAGTGCCACGTCAAAGTCGGCAGAACCGCGAGAGAGTCGGGGCTGACTTCGAAGGTGTGGTGATCCGTTTTTAGGTGTTTGGCGATCAGTTTTGCGTCAGCCGTCTCATCGAAATCGGAGACAGGAAATCCAATCGTATAGGTTTTGGTCGCCTGCGCAGCATGCCGCTGCATCAGGCCAACAATCACTGTCGAATCAATGCCGCCGGAGAGGAAGGCCCCGAGTGGAACGTCACTCCGTAAACGTAGTCGTACGGCATCGTCGAGTTGAGCATTGAGTTCTTCGCCGACATCCTCAAGCGGGCGCGCTATCTTACGATTCAGATCCAAGTCCCAGTAACGGCCGATGTTCAGTTCGCCATTCTCGTAAACGGCATAGTGTGCGGGCGGCAGTTTCTCAATACCTGCAAACATCGTCCGTGGCTGAGGCACATAGAGATACGTTAAATATTCGCTCAGCGCGTGCGGATTCACCTCCCGGGGTACCCCGGGGACCTGCAGAATCGATTTGATTTCGCTGGCGAATAAGAGTCGATTTTTTTCCCGGCGGTAGATGAGTGGTTTTTGTCCCAATCGATCACGGGCCAGAATTAAACGCCCACGCGGCCGGTCCCAAAGTGCAAACGCAAACATGCCTCGCAGGTCGGCCAAAAAGTCCATGCCCCGTTCTTCGTACAGATGCACGATCGTCTCAGTGTCCGAGTCGGTACGAAACTGATGTCCCTGCTTTTGCAGTTCACTGCGCAGTTCCCGGTAGTTGTAGATTTCGCCGTTGAAGGTGATCCAAATTGTCTCATCTTCGTTGCACATCGGCTGCTTGCCACCCGCCAGATCGATGATACTCAACCGGCGGTGCGCGAGGGCCACTCCACCGGACGCATTTTGCTCACGGTGAAAACCTTCGCCATCCGGTCCGCGATGTTCGATGACTTTGGCCATCTGTCGCAAAACTTCTTCAGGCAAGGGAGGACCTTCCTGGGTCCAGACGGCACCGGCAATACCACACATGTCTTGTGGGTCCTTCTCGTTAAAAAAAGAGTAGGCAGAAATGAGTTGCTTCTATTTTGACATGCCATCAGGCTCGCGTGAAGAACGGGCTGCCTTTTTTCAAAATGAATCTATGACAAGGTCATCGCTTCGCTAGTTTTTTCTCCGCCGAATTGCTACAATCTGCCCACGCCGCTCAGTGGTTTTGTGCCTTTTTCCCCTTTCGACAATGGATCACGTAATGACTCAATCTGCTCTGCGTTTTTTCTTCACATTTTCCTGGACCCTGGCATTTGTCGTTGGCCTTTCACAGGCTCTTGTATCTGCCGAAGAGGCTAAAGCGGATGCAGCTGCGCAACACGAGGAGGGTTTTCGCCCACTCTTTAACGGGAAGAATCTCGATGGCTGGTATACATTTTTGCAGGAGCACGGCCGCGGCAGCGATCCCGATAAGATTATTACGATTGAAAATGGCTTGATTCACCTCTACAAACATGCCCAGCATGGCGACAAAGTGGTGCAGGGCTACATCGGGACCGACAAAGAATACAGCGACTATCACTTTCGCGTGCAGTACAAATGGGGAGAGAAAAAATTTAAGCCCCGTTTTGAAATTTTGCGCGATGCGGGCATCTATTACCACCACGTTGGTCGGGATTGGGTTTGGCCCCGCGCGATGCAGTACCAGGTCGAAAAGACCAATATTGGAGACATCGTTACGGTTGGTAATCTGCAGTACGACACCTGGGTGGATCCCAAGACCCGGGATGAGCGCAAGCCAACCTTCATGCTGCGTGAAGATGGAGGAGTTGAACAAATGCACGGTCATCAGGCTGGGATCACGCACCTAGCGCACCGTGGCCAGTGGGAAAAATCGGGCTGGAATCAGATTGAAATCATCTGTCGCGGCGACTGCTCGGAACATTGGCTCAACGACAAGTTGGTGGCCAAGTGCAAGAATATTCAGCAGCCTGTTGAGGGTGCAGGCAATAAAAAATGGTTTGCGCCGCTGACGAAGGGCCGCATTTTACTCGAGATTGAAGCGGCGGAAATTTTCTTCCGTAACGTCGAAATCAAAGACCTGCCACCTGCCGCCTGCTGCGACTAGCTTGCAGTCGAATTGTTTTTGACTGACTGCAGCGAGGATATTCAAACCCTCGGCAATTCGTAGCCTTTACGATACTCGCGACCGAGTAACTGATTGGCCGCATTGTCGGGGATGGTCATTTCGCGGTCTTTGAAGCAGGCAACGTTTACCGGATCCCAGTAAAGGCGACGACCGACCCGATACGAGATATTGCCAAGATGGATTGCTGTGCAGGTCTTGTTATGCTTTTCGATTGAAGCTGCAGGGCTTTCTCGGCTGATAATGCAGTCCATGAAATTGTTGGCATGCAGACCGTATGCGTGCCGACTGCCCGGTTTATGAAAACCGTCAATCCGCGTTTCATTTTCAGGATTCCACGGTTCCGGTTTACGGAAATCTTTGGGGGCACCCACCACATACCAACCGTCATCCCAATTGGTGTAAAGCTGCCCATCCGACCCAGTGAATTCGATGCCGACGCCCGTATGTGCATTATGATTGTATGGCGTCAGTGCAAGGACAGCGGAGTACGTATGGATCAGAGGTGGTCGGTCTCCGACGGCCGGGAATTCGTATAAGACCTCCAGGGTATCGGGTGTGGTGCGATCGTCGTCGATCAGGTATTTGCCTCCGAAGGCAGCGACGCTCACCGGATCGGGCGTGTCCATGGTCCACATCACGATATCTTGAAGGTGGATGTTCCAGTCCCCCAAAATGCCACCCGCATAATCGTAAAACCAACGGAACGACCCATGAAATCGCTTCGGGTTAAAGGGTCTTGCTGGAGCTGGGCCGAGCCAACGATCGTAATTGACTTCTTTGGGTGCGCTTTGATTCGCCCATTTTCCAAAACCGGTCGGTCCCCACATGCCGCGATTGAAGGTCCGCGTTTTACTGATGACCCCTAATTTACCAGAGCGGACATACTCGCGTGCCGCATGCATGTGCGGTGCACTTCGGGTTTGTGTGCCGACTTGAACCACGCTCTTTTGTTGATCGCGGGCGCGCACCATCTCGCGGCCTTCAAGAATGTTGTGCGAACAAGGTTTTTCACAGTACACATCCTTGCCGGCCAGACAAGCGGCGATCGTGATCGGAGCGTGCCAGTGATCGGGTGTAGCGACAATCACAAAATCGATATCAGCTCGATCGAGTACGCGTTCAAATTCACCATAAATATCGGGCCGTTTACCTTGATGTTTTTCGATACGATCTGCAAACTCAGCAGAGCGTCGGGTATCGACATCGCAGACAGCCGCAAACTGACAGCGATCCGATTCCATGAACTGCCCGAGCAAGTGGCTCGCAATCCCACCGCAACCGATAACCGCCCCAGTCATTTGCTCATTCACATCTTTCGCCCGCAGTGAATGTGTGCTTGCGAGCGTCGCAATCCCAACTGCACCTGCCGTTTTCAGAAAAAGTCGCCGATCTTGCTGAGAAGTTTGTTGTGTTTTATGATCGACGGCGTGCTGTGGTTGCGACATAATGCGGCCCCTTGATTTCCAGAAAGGCAATTTTTTTTCGAGTACCCCGTAGCCATCAAGCTGATGACGCGTTGCACCCTGCCCCACATTGTAGACGATCGGAGATTTTTGTGCCGTACCCTACCGAAGAAGATTTCAGCCGATTTTGAGGGTGCTGATACGCAACTTTCCATCCTCGTGGGCGGTGGCAATCCGATTCTTTCTGGCATTGAAAGCCATATCGCGGGCTGCATCGGGTAGCTTGAACGCATAAAACTCATCTTCTTTGTCCAGATTCCAAAAGACGAGATGCCCGCCTTCCTTTCCACCCATCGCGACCATGAGCGTTTGATCGCCGATGAAAAAAGATTCCCAGGGGACAGTGGCCAAATTCCCCTTCGTCTTTTGCTCTTTATGGACTTCACCCTTGGCGAAGTCCAAGATCACGTTGCCCGGTTGGACCTCGCCACCCAGATAGTTGGGCGCCGCACGCAGTCCACTCACAGCAAGATATTTGCCGCTCTCATCGAAGGTAAGTCCACGGGTTCCGCCCAGATGAAGATTGTGGTTTTTGTCGATTCGGTGCAGGCTAGGTGTATGTAATTCCCGCAGCGACTTTCCCGAATCAAGGTCCCAGCACTGGATATGGCAAGTTAAATCGCCGGAAATCAATTGCTTTCCATCGGGATGAAAAGTGAGTCGATAGATATGGCAAGGGTGTCCTTTAATTATCTGCAATAATTTAGCTTCGCGGACATCCCAGATTTTGACGGTCCCATCATTTCCACCGGTTGCCAGCAATTGCTCGTCGGGACTCAAGGCCATGTCACGTATCCAACCCTGGTGTGCATCGACTTGCTTGACGATTTGAGGTTGCGCACCTTCCAGAGACCACCAGATAAGTCGACCATCACTCCCACCACTGAGAAGTGTTTGGCCATTCGCGGTTGTGGCCAGTGCCAGAACCCAGCCTTCATGCGCCTGAAGTTCGGTGACGAGTTCTTTTTGCGCCGCTTCGCCTTTTTCGGCGTTATCGCTCAGGGAAATTTTCCAGATGTTGCGATCCTGTCCCGCAGCATAGACATACTTTTCAGCCGAATCAAAGCAGCAACGCAGCAGTGGCTTGCCAACGTTGCGCTCCACAGTTACCTCCACCGTGGTCGCCAGTTGATTATCGGAGCTTGAATTCGCCGGGGCATCACTCATGTTAATAAATCCTCAATCGGCCCATGGACAGGTTCAGCAATCGGTATGTCTTTACCACCAACTTGGAACGATTCAGTGGCATCGATGCCAATCGCAGAATAAATCGTATGGAACAGATCTGCTTGATTCATCTTACCATCCACAATTTCCATTCCACGTTCGTCCGTTTTTCCGTAAACGGCTCCGGCCTGAATACCGCACCCACCGAGCACCATCGACCAGGCTTTGGTCCAGTGATCGCGCCCCATTTGATTATTGATTTTCGGGGTCCGTCCCATTTCGGACATCACGGCGACAAGCGTCGATTCGAGAAGTCCGCGCTGATGAAGATCCTCCATCAATGTTGCAAACGTACGATCGAACTCACCGAGCGTTTCCAAATGGATATTGAAATTTTCGAAGTGGGAATCGTAAGCCCGGTGTCGGACTTGTATGCAGGGTAGACCGGCTTCCAATAATCGGCGTGCAAGTAGACAGTGCCGCCCAAAGTCGTGTGTTCCGTAGCGTTCTTGCTCGCGCTCTGGCTCCTGGGAGAGATCAAACACGTCTTTTTTGCGCGACATTCGCTCCGCCATCTGGTAGCTTGAGGCATAGGCCTCCGTATCGGCCGTGCGACGGCTACGGGTGAGTCGCTGATCGAGCATGCCGCGAAGAGCGATGCGCCGACGGACTTCCTCAGCGGCTAAGCCCTCGGGAGGGGTCAAATTGCGAGGCGGTTTGCCACGGACCAGGTTCACTCCTGCATAACGGCTGCCCAAAAATCCTCCATGTCCCAGATGGTAGCTCGATGTCTGAATGACCACGTAGGGTGGTAAATCACCATCTGCCGGTTCTAAACGGCTGGCCGCGGCAGCACCCAGATAGGGAAAATCAGCGCCTTCTTTTAAATTGCGTCCCGTTTCAAGCAGGTATTTGGCGGGAGTGTGATCATTTTCTGTTGTCTGCAAACTGCGAATGACCGCAAGGTGATGCATTTGTTGCGCGGTATAGGGTAGCAACTCACTAATATTCAAACCCGGTACCGAGGTTTGAATTGCACGAAAGGGACCCCCCTCTTGTGTCCCCGGCTTGGGATCCCAACTTTCTAATTGGCTCAGTCCACCATCGAGAAAAATAATCAAAAGTTTTTTTTGACCCGTTGCGAGTTCTCCAGCGGATGCCAGCCCCGACAATCCACCACTGAAGAGAAGCGATCCACCAGCAACGCATGTATTTTGTAAAAAACTGCGCCTAGCCAACAGATGTTCTGCCGAACCACAATGATAATTCTTTTTCACAATGTGTCCTCAAAAACGAACTGACTTGTTTAACTCTGAAAGCGAAACTCTGTGCAGCTTAGTAATGCCCAGATTAGATCCCGAAGTGCTGTTTTCGGCTCTTCCGCCCGTGCCGCCAAGTAACCTCGCACAACGGCAGCCTCTTCGATGTCCGGTTTTCTGGACAGGATTGTCAGGTAGATTTTTTCTGCTAGATGTTCTGTGTTAGCGGCCGTAGAAGTTTCTTCCGCCCATTTTTGAGCCGCCTGCTCGATCCAATCCTGAAGCTTCTTACTGTGACTCAGAAAAAGAGCCTCTTTGGTGGTCGCTTGATAATTCCCATCGGGCTGTCCGTGATGATCGTGCACATTGACGATAAAATCGTAGAGGGCCGCTTCGACTTGCACATGCAAAGCTTTGACGAGTTGCTTCTGCTGTTCGGAAGCGGCCGTTTTCTCTTGGGCAGCTTGCTTTTTCTGCTGTTGCTCCTGCGATTGTTGGTGGAGGGCTTCACGCTTTTGATCGACAATGCCCAATGCTTCGGAGATACTCCAGGTAAGCTGTTCGGCCGACAGCGGCATGACATTGCCGCACTGAAAACGATTTCTCCAACGCTTGGCAAGCTGTTGCCATGCTTCTTGGTATGCGGAGTCATCGGTGTCCTGGTCCTCTGCAGCAACGGCCAATGTCTGGAGACACTCGAAATCGCCAACTTTCGCTTTAAGAGCTAGAAATCGGATTTGCTGCTGTTGATTTTCTGCCTCAAGATGCAGCAACTGGTCAACTAGTTTCTGCCGGCGGTTTTGCAAGAGGGCGACTTGCGCATTCGCTTCCACGAGTTTGCTTTCCACAGTGCTCTTGGTTCGGAGTTGTAGTTGCAATTGCTCTTGAACCGCCATCGATTTTTTTTTCGCATCCTCTCGCTCGGCAACGATGAGACGATGTTGTTTGGCCGTTTGTTCGCTTAGTTGACGTAATTGTGGATCTTTATGCTCGAGTTGCACCAGTTCTTCTGCTTGCTGCTTTAGTTTTTTAAGTTTCGATTCGGCTCGATCAAGTTCAGGCAGCACAGATTTATACTGGGCAAATTGCATTTTCTGTGCATCAATATTGCTTTGTAGTGCGGTTAACTCCTGCTGTACGTTCTGCTTTGTTTCTCCAAGGAGGTGGATTTCTTTTTCGAGTGCAACTAATGTTTTGTTGCTTGTGTTGACCCGCGTCCTGAGGTCACCTGTTATTTCCTGTTGTTTCTGGAGCACACTCTCCGTTTGCTTCCGATCATTTTCTGATTGACGGGCATAATCGAGCAGGCCCTCGGGCAACTCGCTGCTTCGCTGGTAGGTTTTGGAGAGTGCAATCTGGCGAACAAAATCGCGCAAATCAAATTTACTTGCCAGCAAACCTTCACCTAAAGTGGCAAGCAATGCAGGGTTTGTGGGTGGGTTTTCACTGTGATGGAGATCGAGGGGATGGACGATCCCACGGCCAAACATATGCGCCCAGAGTCGATTGGCCAGATTTTTCTGAAAAGCGGTATATTTGCCACTCGTAAGTTCTAGTGCTAAAAGTTCGCGACGAGAAAATTTGGGAATAGGCCGTATGCCTTCAGCCGGTTGTACGACGTACCGCTGCTCCTTCTCCATCTCAGGCTCGGGTAGCTGTTTGCCACCTGGGAGATGTGGCATCATTGCCTGAGGATCACCGCCTTCAAACACAGAGACAAACGCGGCCTCTCCTTCAGCACGTTCGGCGACCACTTCTTTTTTTCCAGTACCAAACAAATACGTGCGATTGAGAAAAGCATAAATTCCATAATAGTCGCTCTGTAGATAGTCATCGATCGAGGGATGATCGTGACACTGAGCACACTGCATATCCACCCCAAGAAACAGACGCCCCACATCGCGCGTGAGAACGTGTGGCTCAGCGGCCCGGTCGAGTAAGAAGCGTGCTGCAGGTCGCTGTTGATCCTTGGCGCCATCGGCCACGATAATTTCGCGAACTAAGGAATCCAGTGGTTTGCGATCTTCAATCGAGGTGCGAAGGAATTCCCTAAACTTTCCAGGACTAACAACTTTTTCGATCCGCCGCTCCATCAGCATCACGTCGAGTACCCGCATGAAATTTCTGTCAAAATGTGGTTCTTGAAGGAGGGCTTCGATCAGTAAGGCCCGCTTGTCTGGACGTGTATCTTGCAAGAAGTCGCGCGCTTCCTGAGCGGTAGGAATTTTGCCGGCCAAATCGAGATAGACACGACGAAGAAATTCGGAATCGCTGCAAATCGATGTCGGTGGCCCCACCCGCTCGGCTTCGACGATTCGATCAATTTCAACGTGTAGAGGTCGCAGAGCCTCGTTTTCCGGCGTTGCCGTGCCGGCAGCTACAAAACTCCCGCAGAGAGTTTCTAAAGCCAAACAGGTGCTAATAATTAGGACGAGGCGATACATGGAGCGGAACCACCAAATATTTTCGTCAATCCAGGCCTCCTTGCGGCGGGTAACTGAAAGGCGCATCACCGGCTGGCATCGTGCGCTCTGCAAGGAGTCTGTCGGGGGTTGCTAGCTTAGGTGGGAGCCGCTGTTGGGTCAACAACATTGTCGGCTACGGCTAGCTTTAGAGTGCATCGACACCAAGCTAAGATCCAATTGAACAAGTCTTTTTAAAGGATTGCGGAAGACGGAAGTTTTTTTACGGAGGACAGAAAAAACAGCGCGATTACCCCCAGAAAGTGTGGTTGCAATGACAGCGTCCCGAAGCATCCTTGCGCGTGCGTCGTTCTCGCATAGAAGCATTTCAAGAGGCGTCTTTTCCCCGATTCAGTTTTGGCTGAGCCTTTTTTTCGGTTCTTCATAAAGCAGCGCGTGGGTTTCTCGAAGCAGTTCAAGAAACGTATCGGCAAAGGGTGATGCTGCGCAAGCTTCGGTAAGGTCAAGCTTGTCGATGTGCGCGGCGTTGAGTCCGGGAAACCAGTGTCCCCCGTTGCCGAGTAAGTTGTAGCGCATGCGTGCGTATTCGAGCATGTCATAGCTCAAGGCGAGTTTCCGCAACCAGAGCATGATCGGTAGATTCATATACCCCGGACTTTCATCCCACGTAGGGAGATCATCGCCCTCGTAAAAGGCCATTTCGATTCCCACAGCATCACACATTGCCTCTCGGAGTCGTTTTCTAATGGGAGGGAGCAATTGATCTGCTTGGTCCATGTAAGGGAGGGTTTGAAGTTGGAGGTCAAAATCATCGGGACAACTTGCGCCAAGACTGAGCGTGTGAATTTCAGGCGGCGCAAGACAAAACAGACAATTGAATACGAGCGGGTGCAGCGGTTCACACAGCGCGGTTAATTTTTCCGGCGGCCGGTAAAGCATGCCGCCTTTATCGGCCGGACTGATGATAAAGACTCCCATGTCCCGTGCCTTGGCAGCTTCGATCGCAGGCCAGTTTTTTTGAAAGATGTAGTACCAGTGGAGATTGATGTAGTCGAAGCCACCGTCCTCGGCATGTTCAATCGCCGCCAGGATCACATCGAGTGCAGCATGTGTGGAGAAGCCAACGTGCCGGACTTTGCCTTCGCGCACAAGTTGCCTTGCTGCGGCAAGGCAACCACCGGGCCGAATAGCCCACCAAAGCCGTTCGTGGGTGTTGATTCCATGCAGGCCTAATAAATCGATCGTTTCCAGTTGTAGTCGCTCGAGTGATTCGTGGACGTGGTTGATAAAAACATTCGGGTCTGCGTGAGGCGCTATCTTTGTCTGGACAATGATTTTTTTTCGATTTAGTTGTGGCAGAATCAGACCAAGTTGTCGTTCGGAAGAACCATATCCACGTGCGGTTTCAATATGATTGATCCCTAGGTCGATACTTCTGCGAATGGTTGCCTCTAGATTGGTTTGATTTTCATCAGGGATTTCAGCGAGGGGGACATCTTGCCAGCGAAATTGATAGCGCATCCCGCCACAGCTAAAAACGGGTATCTGCAGTTCAGTGCGGCCAAAGCGACGATAGAGCATGACGGTTGTGTATACGTGTTGTCACGATTCGATTCAAGCATCAGCACCGTTGAGGGAAGGATTCAGTTGCTCCACCTTACAAGGACCCGGTTTGAGTTTGTGCAGGTCTTTGGAGAGAATAGAGCGGATTGATTGTCCCCGCTATTGACGATGCATCGGAGACCTTGTGACTGAATCAGCGAAAACAATCGATTGCATTATCTGTGGTTCGTGTGTCGTCGATATTCTTGTCCGCCCGGTACCACTCGAGACACCAATCGGTGGTGGTCGTCTCATCCAAGTTGATCCGATCGAGATTACGACTGGGGGAATTGTTTCGAACTCCGGCATCGCAATGTCTCGCCTGGGCATGCAGGCTGTTGCGCTAAGCTACGTCGGTTCTGATCAATGGGGGAGTTTGCTCCGTCAACGTTATCGCGATGAAGGATTCGATGCTGATCATCTTGTCACTCATCCGGAAGGTCCCACAAGCACGACTGCCGTGTTGATTGATGCGAGTGGCGAGCGAAGTTTCGCACATTGCGTGGGTGCACCCGAGCGACTCGACCGCACATTTTTTATCGAGAGACTCGATTTGTTTGCCAAAAGCCGCATGATGCTTTTAGGATACTACTCCCTGATGCCGCGGTTAGAAACGGATTTAGGCGATGTCTTTGCAGAGATACGGCGACGAGGATGCCTCACGGCACTTGATGCGGCTGGAGCCGGCGGGAGCATGCATCCTCTGGCTGAGATTTTACCGCATTTAGATATTTACGTCCCCAGTCACGCCGAAGCATCGAATCAAACTGGGCAAACCGATCCGAAAGAAATTATCCGCGCCTTGCGCGACCACGGTGCTATCGGTTTATTGGGAGTGAAACTCGGTTCGGAAGGAGCGCTGCTACAGACAGCGGCAGGGCGTTGGATTGAAGTTCCCGCCGTTCAAGCTCCTGCTCCAGTCGTCGATACGACAGGGGCAGGAGATAGTTTTTATGCGGGTTTGCTTACCGGGCTTCTCCGGGGAATGGACGAAGCAGATGCGGGTCGGTTGGCGGCTGCGTGCGGCGCCTGCTGTGTGACAGGCTTGGGGGCGACCGGAGGCCTGCGATCGTATGAGGAAACGGCTCGTCTGGCAGGACTTATTTAAGATAAATCGCTTCATGTTTTTGAAATATAAAATGTCGACCCAATAAAAAAGCGGGGCCCCTTCGGCCCCGCTCGTTTTTGCGTGTGCGTTGTTTGACTTTCCAAGGCTAGTCGGAAAATGCGGCATCAAATGCAACGTTATTCGGCGCGAAGTCAATTTTTTTGACAAATTCACACGCTTCTTGAGCACCATGTTCTCGATCCATGCGGGCGTCTTCCCATTCCACCGAAAGAGGGCCGCTATAGCCAATGTCGTTCAAAGCGCGGATGATCTCTTCAAAATTAACGCTGCCCCGTCCCGGGGAACGAAAATCCCAGCCACGTCGGGGATCACCAAAATTCAAATGGCTCCCCAAGATACCGCTCCGACCGTCAAGCGTCACGATCGCATCTTTGATGTGGACGTGATAAATTCGATCTGGAAAAGCACGAATAAACTCGACCGAATCGACGCCTTGCCAGATCAGATGCGATGGATCGAAATTAAAACCGAATTCTTCCCGGTGATCGAGTGCTTTAAGGGCTCGTTCAGCGGTATAGATGTCGAAAGCAATTTCGGTGGGGTGTACTTCGAGGGCAAAGCGAACACCACATTCGCCAAACACATCCAGAATCGGATTCCAGCGTTCCGCAAATTGTGCAAAACCGTCTTCGAGCATCGACTCGGGAACCGGTGGAAACGAGTAGAGAAGATGCCAGATACTTGATCCGACAAAACCATTGACCACCTCAATGCCCATTTTTTGTGCAGCCCGCGCGGCATTTTTGACGTCCTCCGCTGCACGCGCATTGACGCCTGCTGGGTCGCCGTCACCCCAGACATACTCGGGGAGGATTGCTTGATGACGCTGATCGATGATGTCGCATACCGCCTGTCCGACCAGATGGGTACTGATCGCATGGCACTGCAAATCATATCGATCCAAAAGCTCTCTTTTTCCGGCGCAGTAATTATCGTCTGCTACTGCTTTGTCGACCTCAAAATGGTCGCCCCAGCACGCCAACTCCAGTCCTTGGTAACCGAATTCACTCGCCTTGCGTGCCATATCCTCCAGCGGCAGGTCGGCCCACTGGCCGGTAAACAATGTGACAGGACGTGTCATGCTCTACTCCTTAGTGTGATCGAAAATACAGCCCGATCATTTTGACAGATATTTTGCCGGCATCAATGGCTGCGAGAGGCCATTAGGAAACAAGTTGTGCTTGGCAACCGATAAAGATTCTACAGACGCTACAGCTTAGATGGAGCAACGCAAAAAGGGTGAGGATCGGCCAGTCGGATAAGCGGCTAATTTCTTTTGCCATTTCCGGCGATACTTTTCCGCATCTCTGTATCCGCTTGGATATTACGCAGCTTGTAATAGTCCATGATACCGAGTCGCGAACTGCGAAAAGCATCGGCCATTGCCCGGGGTACTTCGGCTTCTGCCTCGACGACCTGGGCTCGGCTTTCTTCGATGGCAGCAATATTTTCCTGCTCTTTTGCCGCTTCCATGGCTCGCTTTCCCTCTGCACGGGCCTGGGCTACGTGCATATCGGCCTCGGCCTGATCCGCCTGCAGTCGGGCTCCGATGTTGGTCCCGACATCAATGTCTGCGATATCGATAGAGACGATCTCGTAGGCTGTCTGTGCGTCCATGCGTCGTGCGAGTACTGCCTTGGAAATAGTATCCGGATTCTCAAGCACGTTCTTGTGAGACGTTGCCGAACCGATTGCGCTGACAATGCCCTCACCAACGCGAGCAATGATTGTCTCTTCGGTTGCCCCCCCAATCAAGCGATTCAGATTTGCGCGAACTGTAACGCGGGCTTTGACTTTAAGTTGAATTCCATCTTTTGCGACTGCATCGAGCGTTTGTCGACCTGAATCTACTCCGGGACAATCGATAACTTTGGGATAGACGCTCGTCTGTATCGCTTCCAGTACATTTCGTCCAGCCAAATCAATCGCAGCCGCTTGTTTAAAATCGAGATCGACAATTTTTGCCTTAAGTGCTGCGATACAGGCGCGAATGACCAAAGGTACATTGCCACCGGCGAGGTAATGTGCTTCAAGGTTTTTACTCGTGATTCCGGTGGAATCATCCAATCCAGCCTGCACGGCCATAATCTTGCTGCGAACGATAATCGTAGGGTTGACCTTACGAAAGGTCATTCCCAAAAGATCCAAGATCCCGATTTGTGCGCGTGTTGTGGCGCATTGAATCCAAAGGCGAAAGTAACGCGTGAATACAGCCAGGACAATCAGCGCACCGATAACCAGAATCGAAAAAACGACAATCGGAATAATAACGCCACTACTGGCACCCAGTAATAAGATAGACAACATGAAATGGGCCATACAATTTTCGGGCAAGTTCTGGGTAAAAGACGACTTCCACTTTACTTTCTCAGGGCCTGTTTTTCAAGAGAGTGGATCGTCCAGCGGATCAATTCCGAGGGACTCAATCGGCCTAGAAAGAGGGTCTTGATCGGGATTACTGGTCGAGGGATACGTCGTTGATCCTTCCGCTTTTCGAACAACTAGGCGGTTATTTCGGATACGCACGACCTCCACCGGGTCACCCGTATCGAGAGCACCGGATTCACTGACCGCTTCATATGTTTTGTCTCCGATCGAAATAGTTCCCCCGGGCAGCATCGCACTTTTCGCAATACCCCGAGTACCGATCAATGCCTGATACGCCCTTCGCGGGTCATTTTCGGGAAGTACTTCTGTTTCCGTTGGCATTTTAAGCATCAAGCGGCGACCGAAGAGCGTGTTCGGTAGCCATTTGAACGCGACGATCACAGTGGCAGGTAAGCTTACAGCAGCGATCCCTAAAAACAGAAATCCAGCCGTTGTCCCGCTAAAATAAAAAGCCAGTACAATCGCCGTGATGATTGCCGAGAGAGATAAAAATCCGAGTATTCCGGCAGAGGGAATGAAGACCTCCAGCATGGCCAGGCCTAATCCAAAAGACAGCAGCAATATAGCCCAGATAATTGGATGCATGGGTTCTTTTCGTTATTAATTCGTGCGAGGCGGTATGTGCTGCATGGAGGGTTTTAGTTTCAGTCTGTTTATGGTCCCGGATTAGATTTTTTGCACATTCCTTTAATCTTCCGTCGGTTTTACAACAACACGCGTACCGTGAACCTCAATCACTTTGATCGAAGTATCTGCAGAGATCCATTCGCCTTCAGCGATGACATCGACCAGTTCATCCACGATGATTGCTTTTCCCGATGGCCTCAAGTCAGTGACGGTTTGACCGAATGCGCCTAGGATTTTTGGAGAATCTTTCTGAAAATCTTTTTCTTCCATCTGGCTTTGGGTGGGCAGAATCAAGCGACTTAGGAGCGGCGTGTGGGGGAGAAATCGACGACTGATGAGTGTGAATATTGCGAGTCCCACCAACGCGCCTCCCACGGTCATCAGCGAATTACGAAGTTGTCGCAAGTCGCCGTCCGTCTGAGGTAGAACAAACGTCTGGCTAGCAAGAATGAGCGCGATGAGCATCAGGATACCGCCACCCAGACCAAAGATACCGAACCCCGGAATAATAAAGATTTCTAGAATCAGGCAAGAAACCCCAACCAGAAACAGAACGATTTCCAATTCATTGGCCGTGTGGTTCATAAAGTTTGCCCAAAAATAAAGCGCAAATGCAACAGTAGCAACAAAGCCACCAAGGCCAATTCCCGGCAGTTGGAACTCGGTATAAATGCCCGCAAGTCCAAGCAGAATGAGGAGCCATGCAAGACTCGGGGAGGCAAGTGTTCCAACCAGTCGGTCAACCCAACTAGGCTCCGCAAAGGCAGGGTCACCCTCTAAACCGTACATTGTCTTTAATTCTGAAAAATCACGAACAGTGCCTCGGGCAACACCGAAATCTTCGGCTTGCTGACCCGTGATTTGCAATGTTTTTCCATCAATCGTTATTTTTGCTCCACGTCGCCACTCCTCCGGTTGCTCGCGTTTTTTCCAGTCGCTATCAGTTAAGTATTGGACAACACCGTTGCGTGGATTGCGAAAAACATAAACGGCCTGTTCGGGATCAAACAGGGCCATCGACAACGCTTTATCTCGCATTTTGCGTGGCACGATAAGATTTTTGACCACGGCCAAAATATCTGAACGATCTTCTTTTGAAAGGGAATCGGTGCTTCCACCTAAGATGGCCTCTGGATCCATGACAATCTCGTCGCAGGCGAGGGCTACCAGAGGAATCACACCACGCGCCAGCGTCGGAATGTAGGCCACCGTATGAACCTGAGTCGGCTCGAGTTCTGAAAGAAAGGCTGCAAACCGCGATACGGCTGCAGGATCACCGTCTGGATTATCCATCCACAGGCAGATGAAGTTGATACCGTCTTCCCGCATTGCCTTGTCGATCATCGAAATTCTTGTTTCTGTGAAGCGATCATCGATATAACGGTCCATCAGGATAATCCGAGGTCGCGGTGAATGCCTGACCGCGCTATCGGTCCGCAGAGCATTTCTAGAGAGTCCGAGAAGGAGAGCAAGGTCCGCCCGATTTTGAACCAAACGACTCACGACGCCTAAGTCGCGGGCTTGCCTGGCCGTTAGGCTCGCAATCTCACCACCGGCAAAAACCGTCTCCGTCCGAGACGAGTCGATTGTTCGAGTCCGTTCAAGTTCTTTTATATTCTCTGCAAAAACAAAAAGATTGCCTCGATCAGTTTCCACCCGGAGCAATTTGCGCTGCGGATCGATAAAGCCCTCCGCAATTTTGTCTGGAAAAGTTTTCCGGCTGTTGGCAATTTGGAAATAGCTTCCACGGATGGTCGGATCTTTGGCTCCTTGTGAGTCGTCAATACCGCTGATCGAACTGTCAGTTGCCATGACGACCTGGTCACAAGCCATGACAGCAAGCAGGGCGTGTCCTTGCAGCGGTTGCGGCAAATACGCAACGGTTTTGATCCCGTTAAGGCTTGGGCTTATCAGAAATCGGGCAAGCTTCAGACAGTCTTCGAATTCGCTGCCTGCCCCGGTACGTGAGTTGCTCGAATCAAACTCTAGCACAACTAGCCGCTCAGTATTTTTCGTGGTCTGGCTTTTTTGCAACTGTTCCACGACAGTCCGCAGTTGTGCGATCAGTCGCCGTTCGACATTTCCTGTAATTGGGACTGGCACTCGAACGAGTCGCGCGCGCGAGTGAGATTTATCTGAAGACAACGTTTTGTCTTTCGCGGCTGAGATATCATCCGCATCACCAACCAACCCAATGATGTCCCCGTGTGCAACAGGTTCCAAAGGGAAGGAAAGCATTACCCCCCCAAAGGAAATTATTGCGATCAAAAAAAACTGCCATCCACATCGGGAGGCAAATAGGCGACCTGCTGTCATTGTTCTTTCAGTAATAATGAAAAAGAAAAAAACCAGCGTAATTGAGTTTATCTTCTCGCTCTTAGTGGCGTCAATGATTACCGCAATGACTACTGTGCGAATAATATCCTGAAGGCAAGCAAAAAGGCCGCGACCGAAGAATTCGGTCGCGGCCTTTTGAAATAACTAAAGCAGCCAATGAGATATCGACTAGCGTATTGCTTCGTTCAACATTCTCGTATTGGGCACGCTGTGACGATGCATCAAACCATTTTCTTGAGTTTCCACAATCGTCGCTACGGGACCAACGTCACGGACAGTGCCTGCCAAGTCGGCAATCTGCACATTATCTCCCGCTTGTATCCGCTGACGAAGATAGTAACCGGCCAGAATACCGCTTACAACTTCACGCCCACCGAGACCAAATGAGAGACCGAATCCGAGTGCCACCGCTGAGAACGCAATCAGCATTGCGTAGTTGAATAATTCAAACTTAATTTCGAGTTGATCAAAAGCAGCCATAAAGATCATCAGGGCGAGAATATAATAGCATCCACTCGCCAATTGCTGAGCATAAGTAATGCCCGCGCGATCTGCACTGGTTGCAATCACGCCACGAATGAAGGTTGCAATCAGTAAGCCGATCACGACTACGACAGTGGCTACCAGAAGTTTGGGGATGTAGGCGATGATGGTTTCCATCCCACTGGAAATACCTTCCCATCCGAGAATGTTAAATCCAGCGGTGAGAAAGATACACATCAGTAACCAGAAAAACATCAATCCGACGATGGACGGTATACTTCTCTTGATGCCTACTTGCTGCATCGAGGTGACTAAGCCACTTCGTTCGGCAGCAGTCTGCAAGCCAATTTTCTCACAAACTGCTGCAGCAATCCGTCCGACGATGCGAGCCAAAAGGTAACCCACAAGCAGGATGGCAATCATGGCCAACAGGTTGGGAAGGACTGAAATAATCTGTCCGAACGCAGATTGAAAACTGGAAACGAAAATGTCACTCCACTTTTGAGCGGTGTTTTGAACAACACCGGGATAATCGTTAATCGTAACGTCTGCAAATAACGTGTTCATACAAGACTCCTCTCTGAAAAATGGACAAAACATTGGGTCGATCCATCAACCCAAAGGTCCGGCGAATTCATTTATTTCTGCTTCCAACACGGGTCGATTTGAAAGCCGAAAATTTCCTAAAGCATCCCACGAGATGTTTCCTTATTTATTTTCTGGTTTGTGCGTTGCTTCTTGATACTGACCGGTCATCGTAAAGCGTATGGCCCCAATGACAGCCTGGCCAAAGTGCTGTAAAAACCAAGGTAATGCACGGACACACAGTTCAAATATTTGGATAGTCAATAATGTACGGTTCAGCCGTGCATGAAATTCTTGGTCGAAGCAATCCGGAGGTTCTGGGATTTGTTCTTCAGCAAGATGGTCAAATAAATCTGTTGCCATGAAAGTGTATGTCGTTATGGAAAATTGTGAGGAAATGCCTGTTGAATCTGCTTCCGTGCCCGGCTTACCCGCATTTTGCAACCACTCACTGAAAGATCGAAAATTTCTGCCAATTCGTCGTAGCTATAAGACTCAGCATGTTTCAGGATGAGCATGGCACGATCTTTTTCGGAAAGGATGTCAAGCATGGTCATCAGGTCCATGCACAAAGCCGGATTGGCAGCTTTCGATGCGCGGTTATTTTCCAAAATTTCCTGATCGGCAATTTCATGTTTTTGGCGACGCCCTCTTGAACGTCTTAACGTCAGACAAGTTCGAATAGCTATTCCGTGAACCCAGGTAGAATATTTCGAGCGTGCCGCGAATTTCTTTCGGTGTAAAAAGAGTCGTACAAAAACCTCTTGGGCCGCATCGGTGGCATCTGTTTCATTTCCCATCAGACGGTAACAAATTCGCCAGACGGGCTGACGAAAACGTTCCATAAGGCACTGAAACGCCGGTCCGTCTGATCCCTCACGTGCCGCTTCAGCGGCTAATTGTTCGTCGGTGTGATTGCTTGTGTCCAACGAAATCGCCTGCGTCCAAGTGTTGCAGGTGCGATGTTTTGTGCCTTATCGGAACGTGAGTTGCCGCCGGTGGGAAACCCGTCACAAAAAAAATCGCGCCCCGAGCCGTACTTTCCTGCAACTACTTATGAGATAGAGAGATAGGAAATCGACTGCCTTCTTGGGGTGCTATCGAATCAGAATCCGTATGAAGGGTCAAGGCGAAAGTAGCTCCTGCCCCCGTATCGGGCGGAAAATCGGCCAAGAAATGCCGAGAATTACCATTTCAGCCCAAACTGTTCGCCTCCGCTCTGACGGTCTGTGCCCCCTTTTAAATCACTTCGCACCGATATCTGTGCTGCATCCGATGGCGAGGTTGATTTTTGGCTCTCACCTTCTGCCACATTCTGCTGCGATGTAGGTGACTCCAAGGCTTTCAGAGACAGGCTTATCCGCTGTGCTTTGGGGTCGATTGCAAGCACCTGAACCTCGAGTTGTTGATCTTTATTGAGGACATCGCTGGGTCGTTGCACTCGGCGATGCGCAATTTCTGAAACATGAAGCAAGCCCTCAATCCCCGCTTCAAGTCGTACGAAGGCACCAAATTCAGTCAATCGAGTCACCGTACCGCTCACCCGCGATCGTGCTGGATAACGCGTGACTGCAGAGTCCCATGGATTTTCAAAGACGTCCCGGTAGGACAGACTAATTTTTCCCGTCTCCCGATTAATCCGCTCGATCTTCACTTGGATTGCCTGGCCCTCGGCTAAGATTTCGCTCGGATCATTAATTCGTGTCCAACTCATTTTACTCACATGCACGAGGCCATCGATGCCACCGATGTCGACAAATGCACCGAAGGGCTGAATTTTTGAAACGGTCCCCTCTCGAATCTGCCCCACTTCCAATTCGGAAAGCATTTTTTCTTTGTTCGCTTCGCGTTCGCGTTCCAAAACCGAACGTCGACTGAGAATAAGGTTTTTTCGCTTGGGTTCGACCCTCGTTACAATACAGGAAAATTTATTACCGACAAATTCTTCGAGGTTGCCGACACGAAAGAGGGAAACCTGACTTGCTGGAATGAATCCTCGTAAACCGCTGGTGGAAACCTCGAGGCCGCCCTTGTTATGCCCTGTAACCAAGACTTCAACGATCATGCCCTCGGCCAAGTCATGCCAGTTTTCCACATCCATCACAGCCCCTGGAAGAGCTAATTCGTAGATTCCTTCTGCAGAATTAAAGTTCCGAACGATGAGTGGAATGGTTTCACCAATAGCTGGAGCAGATTCAAATTGTTTCAATGCAAGAATACCCTGATGCGGTCGCGCTAAGTCAACAACGACATGTTCGTCGCTCACTGAATACACGCGACCATCAAGTCGTTCGCCCGCTGCCAGTGCATCATTTGCGATAGCGGCAGGCGAGGTTAATAATTGTTCGATTTGTGAATCACCAATCGCTAGATCAATCTCTTTTTGAAGTTCCGGCGTGACTACGGAGTCGATCGTTGGTGTCACATTCGACTGCGCTGCATGCTGATTCCCAAGCGACAATTCATTGACAATTGTTCTGGATTGCGCATCGGTTTCGGTTCCGTGCGCCGCATGTTTTCCCTGCTTGACCGACTGGCTCGCGTCGTTGCGCTGCGAACCGATTTTCATGGCGCGCTTTTTAGGAAGAGACGACGTGGCCTCGTTGGCTGCCTTAGGCGTTTCGTTTGGTGGGGAAGTTATATTTCCCTCAGGGCATTTTTGGTCTTCAAGACGCGATTGATCCGTCGAGCCGCCCTCATTTTTTGCAGGATCATCTACCATAAAAAACGTAACCCGTGAGTTGCAGAAAAGACATATGTGCTAATTTATCCTCAGAGTCGTTGGGAGAAAAGTTGCCCTGATATATGATGATAGACTGTAATGCTGTTGAGCCTGGTGGGCAAACCCTCTTGAAAGCGACATTGTACATCGGGCGTTTGTGGGTGGGGATGGTAGCGGGTTTACGAATAAAGCGTAAAGATAATAAAAAGAGGGCTGATTTTTATGATCAAGTGGGGGCCTAGCCGCTATTTGCATACGCCCTGCGTGTGCTCGGTAGGCAGAATTTATTGGCGACTTTTTCTGGATAGAATTGAATGAAATCTCTCAAGGGCCAATTGCTACTTGCATCGACTCAGTTAGTAGACCCTCATTTTAGTCATACTGTCGTGCTTTTGATTGAGCACGATCATCAGGGTGCTTTTGGCGTTATTTTAAATCGCACAAGTGACCGTACTCTTGGTGACATTTGGGATCATCTCGAGGACACAGATCAACCGATCAGCTCAGGAGGTCCGGTGAAGGGGCCTTTAATCGCATTGCACAGTCAGGCCTCTCTCGCGGAAGCAGAGATTCTTCCCGGTATCTATTTGGCAGCTCATCGTGAACACTTGGATCAGCTTGTAAGATCCACAGATGCAAATATTCGTTTGTTTAGTGGATATGCCGGATGGGGTGCGGGTCAACTGGAACATGAATTGATGCAAGGCGGTTGGATTGCCACTCCCGCAAAAGAAGTATTTATTTTTAGTTGCGCTAATGATCTTTGGCGCAAAGTTGGTAACGATGTTACGAGCCGAGTGTTTGAAAGTGGTGTTCGGATCAAGCACATTCCAGATGATCCCTCGCTGAATTAATTAGCGATAAAAGAGAAACGCATCTGCGGTAAGTTTGGTCCATCGACTGCCGCTTTGTAAAGTGGGATAAAAACGATTTGACTCAAGTGTCAAGCAGCGGGTCTTCTTCCGCGGCGTCTGTTTTGCGAAAAACGGCAACAACATCCTCAACCGGCACGATAAAAAGACGATTATCTTTTTCGAAATCTACTGGAATACCATTACGAGGATCGATTAAAACCTTGTCGTATTTCTGGAGAGGATAATCGGGATTACTTTCGATCTGTACGCTGATTGCCACCACTCGACCAGTGAGTACAGGAGTGTTTGCGTCATCAGGTAAGTGAATCCCTCCACGCGTTTTCTTTTTTTCAGCATCTTTGCTGATCAAAACGCGCAACCCCACGGGCTCAATAGTTTCGAGTGACATGGCAGGTCTTTGTGGCAAATGAAGGTTGTATTTGAAGGACAATAGTTTCTTGTGGGCGATGACAGAAGCAGAGAACTCACGGGTCTTTTATCCGGGCAGTTCTGTTTAATGAATGTGGTCGGCCTTGAGGGGAGTTCCCAACTGAATTAATTGCTGTCTCAATGAACCATCACGCAAGGATTTAAAAAAATCGGATTCTTGTTCGTAACGGATGTGACTAAGAAATTTTACGGCCCAATTATGTTTCAAGGGGCTAATGCTAATCACCAATTTTTCGTGCCGCCAGGCTTCCCACATTTCAATCGCTGTCCCCATAGAGGCCTCCGGTACACAAGCCAGTAGTATATCAACCTCTGCACACATCCGGTTATGGTGAAGGAAGACTTCGCGGCCTTTTGAATTTCCATAGCTGATCGAGTCTAGATGAAATTCCAGAGGATCGTATGTTTCATACTCCGGCAGATATTTTTGCAGTGCATCACGCAAGCGTACACGATAATCCTGATCGTGCATTTCAGATGCAACGAGCGACCCCTGCATGATCCCTGCTAGAAAAATGCGCACAATGGAAAGTTCCTGGGGGAAATAATTCAAAAAAGAATTTATGATTAAAGAGGTCAATCACTCGGCCACACCCTTACGAATATTTCCGAGGCAATTTAGGATAATCTCCATCGACTTCGGCTGTAAACCGGACCATCAGAGGTAGCTATGTCCCCCGCAAGAGTTTCACAGTCATCTTCTGGGGCATCCCCCCTGCCGGCCAATCGTCTTCAACCTAATTTGGCCAGAGCAACGGATCTGGTTTTGGATCTGTTGGCACTTCCTGGCGTGAGTGGTGGGGAACAGCAGGTCGCCGACTACATTAAGCAGCGATTGCTGCAGGCAGGAGGTAATTCGAGGTCCCTAGAATCCGATCAGGCCCACCGACGAACACGCCTAAACGGTCATAGAGGAAACCTTGTCTTTCGATTCAGAGGGACCAGCCGGGCACCACGTCGAATGTTGGTTGCGCATATGGATACAGTTCCCATATGTCTCAACGCACAACCGATTATTAAAGGCAATCGAGTCTTTTCAAAAGACCCCACTGGCGGTCTGGGTGCTGATGATCGGGCTGGTGTTGCCGTTTTGCTTAATACAGCACTCGAACTGCTCGAAAAAAAAATACCGTCCCCCCCGCTTACATTTCTTTGGTCGGTGCAGGAAGAGGTTGGCTTGCAGGGGGTCCGTCATGCCGCGTTACGCATGCTGCATAATCCGCAATTGGCGTTTAACTTCGATGGCGGATCACCCGAAAAGCTTACGATTGGCGCAACCGGTGGTTATCGCATGCAAATTCAGATTGAAGGTCTAGCGAGCCATGCTGGGGGTGCCCCAGAAAGGGGTGTCAGCGCGATTGCGATTGCTGGTCTGGCGATTGCGGATCTCCAGAAGCGAGGTTGGCATGGGCAAATCGTCAAGGGCAGGCAGCGAGGGACGAGTAACATTGGAGTTATTCACGGAGGGACTGCAACGAATGTTGTTGCAGATCGTGTGGAGCTAAAAGCCGAGGCAAGGAGCTACAGCAAGCTTTTTCGCAGTAAAATCGTTGAGCAGATAAAAGCCTCCTTTTTACAAGCGGCAAAGGAAGTTATCAATGAAAATGGTGACAGAGGAAGTGTGAAATTTTCTGGCCAGACGGATTACGAATCTTTTCGCCTTTCGCAAACACAACCATGTGTAAAGGTTGCCAAAGCGGTTGTGTGCGCGTTAGGTGGCAAGCCGATTTCTTTTTTGAGTGCAGGGGGATTAGACGCAAATTGGCTTACTGCACGCGGAATTCCTACGGTCACTCTGGGTTGCGGCCAACTACATCAACACACATGTCGAGAAGAGTTGGATCTGTCCTGGTTCCATAAAGCGTGTAAAATTGCACTGTATCTTGCGACCGCCCAGACGTAGAGTCGGGATACTCCCTGTCACATCAAAAAGCACAAGGTTGTTCATCGATGGAACTTGACGACGATTTGTGTCTTTGCTTTCACGTGTCGAAACGTAAAGTAATTAATTTTATTCGTAACAAACAACCAGTGGCTGCTAGTCAATTGAGTGAGTGTTATGGAGCTGGGAGCGGATGCGGCTGGTGCCGAAGTTACCTGAAAGTGTTGTATGATCAGTTGCAATCGGCTTCAAATTTTGGCAGCAATAATTCTGCTGGCACAGCATCGACAGACATTGGCGATGAAACCGCTGAATCCTATGTCGCATTGCGACAAGATTATTTGAAGAAGGGCTCCGGCACACCTCCACCAAGGTCATCGTAGACAGCATGGAGCAAACTCCTTCAAGGTGCTTCCTAGGAATGCGTGCGGAGGAGTGGATGCTGTCGGGAATGCACCGTCATGGAGGGGTGTCTGGAAGGCACGCCTCCCATGGAGTAGGATAGCTAGCCATCTAGTGAGAAGGGGCACCCGCCTCGGGGTGGGCATGTTTGCATGGATACCAAAAAACTGCCTCCCGTTTAAAAGTAAAAATCTATTGGGTAGCAGAAAATGGCGCGTAAGGTAACGACATCCAAAAAAAAATCGCCCCAATCCGATGAGGCTTCCAAGGTGAAGAAGAAAAAGGCGGCCTCGGCAAAAACCGCTGCCACTAAGAAGGCAGGGGCGAAAAAGACGGCAACCAAAAAGACGGCAACCAAAAAGACGGCAACCAAAAAGACGGCAACGAAGAAAGCGGAGAAAAAGCCTAAAGCGAAGCGGGCCAGCCGAAAAAAAGTGGTTGCGGAAGTTCGTCTCAAAGCCTACTGGGGTGTGTTTAATCAGTCGTTGAAGCGCGTGGCCCTCTATGAGTACAATCAGAAAAGGCAAGCTGATAAACGGGCTGTTGAACTTACAGGAAAAAGTAGCAGCCCCCATTTTGTGCAGTTGGTCAAAGAGGTCATTGAGGCAGATTGATCCCAACCCGCTCTTCTCGTTTAGAGATGTGGTTTTCCACGGTATCTCACTGGTCTATTCCGGTTTTCCTTTTGCTGCCCTCGAATCGCTCTTCAGGGCAAGAGGCGGGGAAGTAGACACTCACCCTTTTCGGTCTTGGCTAAAAAGCGCATGAAATTTCAAGAAGGCCGGACTGTTGGTATCGATCTAGGCACGACTTTTTCTACCCTTGCCTATCTGAATGAGGAAGGTGTCCCGGTTCCGATTACAAATGAGGATGGCGATCAGGAACTTCCAAGCCTTATTCTTCTGGCCAATAGCGGCCATGTTGTCGTAGGACCCAACAGAATGCGGGCTGCAATGGAGGATCCGAACAACGTTGTCGAGCGTATTAAACGCCACATGGGCGAGACGGAAGATGAATACAAAAAAACCTTTGACGGAAAAGAAATTACGCCGGAGTTCTTATCCGCTCTCATTTTAAAAAAACTAAAGCAAGATGCAGAAAAACAATTAGGGAAAATTGGCAATGCTGTAATTACTGTCCCTTATTACTTTAATGATCTCCGTCGTAAGGCGACGCAGGATGCCGGAAGAATAGCCGGCATCCATGTGATTGACATTATCAACGAACCAACAGCTGCCACATTGACATACGCATGGAAAGACAACGCGTTAGGAGAGACATCGGATACAGATAAGCAACGCTACGTTCTGGTTTACGACCTTGGCGGAGGCACATTTGATGTCACCGTTGTGAGTTGTACGCAGAATCACTTCCGCGTACTAGCGACCGATGGGGATGTGATGCTGGGTGGCGTAGATTGGAACGATCGCCTCCTCGATTACGTTGCAGACCAATTTCAGCAAGAGCATGGAATTGATTTCCGCGCAACACCTGCTGCCGCACAAATGATCCGCTACGAATGCGACCAAGCTAAAATATTACTCAGTCAATCTGAGGAAGCAGTCATTTCTTGTCGTTGTGAAGGAAAGTCGTTTTCCGTTCCTGTCACAAGAAGTCAGTTTGAGGAATTGACTGCGGATCTTGCACAGCGGACGATGGATACAACCGAAGGTGTGATTCAACAGGCAAAAATTTCTGTAGAGCAGTTGGATTGCCTAGTGATGGTAGGTGGTTCCAGTCTGATGCCAATGGTACGTGAGCGGCTTGTCGATGAGATCGGCGTCGCGCCTTTCGAAGATATTTCTCCTTTCACAGCCGTTGCGCAGGGCGCAGCGATTCACGCAGCTATTCTTGAGGCAAAGCATCGGAAAGCACAGGATGGCATGGCGGATGGACTACGCAAAATGCTGAGATCGGTTAAGCAAACGAATGTGAATTCTCATAGTTTGGGAATTGTTGCGAGAAATCCAAAAGATGATAAGCCATGCAATTATGTGATGATTCCTCGAAACACAAAATTGCCAGTTGAAAAGCGGCAAACTTTTGTCACCAATAAGCCTGGCCAGAAGAGAGTGCATGTCAAGGTATTGCAAGGCGAAGCCCCCGACCCATCCGCATGTGTCCAGATTGGAGATTGCAGGATTACGGGCTTACCCGAAAACTTGCCTCAGGGCTCTCCTGTTGAAGTGATCTACCGCTTTGACGAGTCGGGAAGAATTAGCGTTCGGGCCGAGGAAAAGACAGGAGCCGTTTCTGCGGCAACAGAAATTGAACGCCAGGGTGCGCTCGATGATGCTGAAATTGATGTACTCGCTGATTTAGCAAATACCTATCGCGTAGAATAGAGCAGGGTGCTTGAGATAGAGTTCCCAGTGAAAAGATCCAAAGTAGAAGACGGTTTTTACTGGTCTTCTGATTACGATCGCCTGCTGCCCCAGTCATTTACCTCACGTCTTTTCACTTTGCTTGCAGATGATGATAATCGTTTCAGCTTGAATCGCACGAATTTTTTAATTTTGCGTCAAGGTTAAAGTTTCATGGATTCCGAAAAAACTTTAGACGTCTATCGCGATTGGCTAGGAATCAAAGAAACAGATCGCCCGCTCGATTATTACCAGCTACTAAGATTGAAACGTTTTGAGGATGACCAAGATCGTGTGCGTCGTCATTATCGCAAGATGCACAATCATGCCCGTAAATATGCAATGGGCGAGTTTTCTGGAGCTTCGCAAGAGCTGCTCAATGAGTTGGCACGGGCGATGCTTTGCCTCGCCGATATTCGTCGAAAAAAAGCATACGATGCGTCCTTAGGTCGTAAGGTCGTCCGTGGCCCGAGAAAAAAAGAACTCGAGGACATATTCATCGAGAGGGGGTTGCTGAGTCGTCAACAACTTGACATAGCTCAGCAATATGCCGCCGCAGTCGGTTTATCCTTACGCGATGCAGTCTGTCAAAAGGAGTTTGTATCCCAGGATGCAGTGATGCAGGCTTTCGCACAAGCAGAAGGTCTTCCCTTTCTCGAATTGAGTGATGTAACAATTGACGAGAGTCTGTTGCCTAAAATTCCAGCTGTTACGGCCAGGACACATTCAGTCGTACCGGTAATGATTGAACATGATCATTTGCTGCTCGCGTCACCCAACCCACTCGACTTGCAGTTGGAGGAGGACCTTAGACTCAGGCTTGGAATGCCGGTGAGGACCGTGTTATGTACGAGTGGAGACGTCAATCGCCTTATTAATGAATACTATTCCCGCGAGAAGGTTGATGCAGAAATGGCGCAACGGAGTGATGATGTTGGGGAAGTCAAAGACGCAGAAGGCCTTGCAAAGACTTGGGACAAAATAAAAAAGTGGGCAAAGAAATAATCGACGACCAGGGATTTTTAGTCACCATTCTTTAGTGGATATTCATGGATACTTGTCGAGTAAATTGGCCCTCTGCGCGACTTGCTCCGGCAGGTACCCAGTGTTCATGATCGACTGTAAGATCGCCAGCGATGCTAGCGTTGTAGCAGGATCTTTTCAGTAGCGCATCTTTATTTTCCATTTGGATTGCACCGTAGTTTGGGCCTTTTTTCCTTTCAGGAAAAGTTTAAAAGAGAGTGTGCTTCCCGTTGGCCGACTTCTCACGGGGCGCACGTTTTATTTGTGGTCAAAACTGGCCTTTACACCGGCAAGGCATGTATGCACAATGCCGCCGCGATACAGGTCTGCTAAAGTAATCCGCGGCAGAACCCAATCGCTTTTTTTGGAGCGCCGAAGCAATCGGTTGATAGCGGGTCAAGGATGACCGTTTTGAGTTAGCAAGGAGTGCTGGACGTGAAAAACCGTATTTTGAAAAGCATGGCAGGGGCAACGCCCCTTTTCTTGATTGCTGCATTTTTTAATCTCAGTGCAGTAAACCAAACAAACGCACAGAATGTTGGCTCTCCCCAAAGTCGGGTTGCCGTCGTTGATATTAAATACATTCTGGAAAATCATGTTGGCTTTAAAAAGTCAATGGAAGGGCTTAAATCACAATTTGATAAGGCAGGTGAAGAACTGAAATCAGAACGCCTCCGCATCAATAATTTGGAGATGAAGTTACGCGAAGTGAAACCTTCGACGCCGGATTATAACGAACTGGATGAAGAGGTTAATCGAGCAAAGTCCGAATGGACCCTCAATGCAAACAAGCAAAAGAAAGAGATCCGTAAAACGGAGTCAAAAATTTTGTGGGACGTCTATTACGAGGTGAAGACTCAAACTAAACGTTATTGTGAGCAAAACAGAATAGATCTTGTGATTTCGTTTAATGGGGAACCAATCGATCCTGAACAACCCCAGCAGGTTGTCCGTGGTGTCAGTAAGCCGATCGTTTATCATCATCCGGGGATTGATATAACTCCACATATCCTTGCCAGTTTGAATAATCAAGCTGCGGGGCCTGTGAGTAAACGAAACATAGGGGTCCCTCCTCAATAGGGATAGATTTTCCTCGTAGCTTGTTTTCGTTCGCAAAGGATGCGGACGGTCTTGGCGTAATCGACTTTGGACTGCAGGGAGGCAGGAATGTCGACAGTCGCTGGCCAATCGGAAGGCCCAAACTTAGTATTTCAAAGTACTCCGGTACACAACGGCCCGCGCTGCCAATCCACCGTAGCCGATGCCGCAGTGGTTGAGGGTTTTGGATACTGGAGTGGCAAGGATGTCCGGGTAGAGTTTCACCCAGCGGAAAAACACTCGGGATTTGTCTTCATTCGCGAAGATCTTGAAATTCCAGTACGTATCCCCGCAACCGTAGACTGCCGCATTGAAACACCGCGACGAACAACGCTTGTCAGCGGTGGTTCTCAAGTTGAAATGGTGGAACATGTGCTGGCGGCATTGAGCGGACTTGGCATCACCAATTGTGAAATCCGCGTCAATCAGAGTGAAATGCCAGGCTGTGACGGTTCTTCCCGGGCTTTTGTCGAAGCGATTGATAAAGTGGGCATCCGTATTCAAGATGCCTCCGAACCCCGGTTGGTTGTTCGCGAACCGATAAGGATCGGAGATGCCGATCATTGGATTGAAGCCCGGCCGGCTCTCGATGGTATCACATCGTTTCGTTACCGACTTGACTACACCGAATCTTCTATCGCGATAGGTCGACAGACAGTCGAATTTCCGATGACGCCCGATATTTTTCGTAGTGAAATTGCCTGCTGCCGCACGTTTATGCTGGAACAGGAGGCCGAGTGGTTACTTGCCCAAGGCCTGGGCACTCGGGTGAAACCTACCGATATTTTGGTTTTTGACCAACAGGGGCCAAAAGAAAATACATTGATTTTCCAAGATGAGTGTGCCCGACACAAAGTTTTGGATATGGTTGGCGATTTTGCTCTCGCAGGTTGTTATGTCGTGGGCAAAGTCGTTGCCCATCGTTCGGGGCATCGTTTAAATGCAGATTTTATTCGCGCATTGTTGAAAGAAGAGCAGATCGAATTCCCCTGTCGCAAGACCGCTTGATCAGCGATGCGTCGATCGAATTTTTAGTGAACATTGAACGAGATATTTTTTATAAAAAAGATACAAATCACATGACTACGTTTATTGCTGAACAAGCCTGCGTTGATCCACGTGCAGAAATTGATAACGATGTCGAAATTGGACCTTTTTGTGTGATCGGTCCGGGTGCACGTATCGGCTACGGAACGCATCTGGTGAGTAATGTAACCATCATGGGACAGGTGACGATTGGCTCGCATAATCACATCTATCCGGGCGCCGTTATCGGCGCGGAACCACAAGATGCGAGCTATCAGGGGAGTGATACGCAGGTCGTCATTGGAAATCATAATATGATTCGTGAGGGCGTCACAGTCAATCGAGGTTCCGAAAAAGAGGATGGGATAACTTACATTGGAAACCACAACTTCTTAATGGCCAATGCACATGTTGCCCACGATTGTCATGTAGGCAGTCACACCGTCATCGCGAATGGATCTTTGCTGGGGGGGCACGTTCACATAGACGACCACGCTACATTATCAGGGTCTACTTGTGTCCATCATTTTGTGACGATAGGTCGTTTTGCTTTTATTGGTGGACTCAGTCGCGTCATACACGATGTTCCGCCCTATATGCTTGTGGATGGCCAACCGGCTCGCCCGAAGTGTATCAATGTAGTAGGGCTCAAACGCAACGCCTTCTCAGCAGAGTGCATAGGATATATTTCTGAAGCGCATCGCTTGCTCTATCGCGCGAAAGTAGGCCTAGAGCAGGCACAAGAAAGCCTGCTTTCGAATGACCAACTTACGCCAGAAGTGAATCAAGTGCTTCAATTTGTTCAGAACCAACGAGATGGAGAGCATGGCCGAGCAAGAGAGCAGCGTCGCGCGGCCTAAGGGAGTCATGGTGTCTGCAGAGCCTCGTACCAAATGACAAAAGAGCCCTATCGAATATGTCTGAAAAAATAAAAATTGCTGTGATCGGTGCGGGACATCTCGGTCGGTTCCATGCCCGGTTGCTTTCTAAGCATCCGGCATACGATTTGTTGGCAATTGTGGATCCGTCACCGTCTGCCCGCCAATCGGTAGCCGATGAAGTCGGTGTAAAAGGCTGCGAGTCGTTTGAATCACTATTGGAACTCGGTTCGATCGATGCGGCAGTGGTAGCTGCCCCAACGAAATACCATTATGAGATCGGAGAAGCATTACTCAGAAGTGGTAAACATCTTCTTATTGAAAAGCCACTTGCCCTCAATCTATCTCAGGCCGATGCACTGGTTACCATTGCGGCCACAGAGAACCGTGTCCTTCAGGTGGGACATATTGAGCGGTTCAATCCAGCACTAGAAAAAGTTTATCAACACGTTGAGCGACCTTATTTTATTGAGGCTAGGCGTCATGGAGGCTATTCTTTTCGCTCAACGGATATTGGAGTTGTGCTTGATTTAATGATACATGATGTCGATATTACGCTTAGCCTGCTGAAGTCGAAGCCGATCCGAATTGATGCAGTAGGTGCCTGCGTGGTGGGACCTCACGAAGATATTGCAACGGCACGACTGGTGTTCGAAGGAGGCTGTGTTGCCAATCTATCGGCCTCGCGCGTGAGCGAAAAAATCGAGAGAAGGATGCTGGCCTGGGGACCGCAATATTTTGTCGATATTGACTATGCATCAGGGGCAACACGATTTACGCGATCGACAGATGCACTGAAGCATGGTCAAGTTGATCCGGACCGCCTTTCTTCGGAAGAAAAGAAAAAAGCACAAGAACAATTTTTTAGCGATTGGTTGCGAACGGAACAGTTTGACGCGGAATCACGTAATGCACTCGATGATGAGCTCACGGACTTTGCTCGCGCGATTCATACAGGACAGTCGGTGCAGGTCGATGGATCGGCGGGCCGGGATGCAGTTGCCGTATGCGAACAGATACTCGAAAGGATGGTTCAGCATGTGTGGGATGGTGCTGAACGTGGCCAAGACGATTCCCAATTACTGCCGAGTCCGGCAACAATTTTGGTACCCCCTACACGCAATACAACCGGAACGCAGCGTCGACGTGCCGGATAATATTTGAGTTCACTCTTCGATTCTGAGCCGATTGTTGAGGAGTGGATCTATTTTTCAGGGACCTCTTCCCCAGAATCTGAGCCCTCGGTACTCGTATTATCTTGATAACGATTTGCCGCCCCGCTACGGGATGGTTCTTCCAGTTTCCCCAGATTTGCGTTGCGGGCAGCGGAGAGTACCTCAGGAGTAATATTAGCAATACGTGCCGTATAGAGGACCGATTCTTCTCGGTCAGTGAGTACGATATGGATTCCTTTTTTCGTTGCAACCTGATCAACGGGTTTTTTTATTTTTGTGCGTATTTGTTTAATGAGGGTTTCTTGAGTCGCTGCGAAAACTCGACCGGCCCGATTTTGTGCTTGTAGCAGGATTTGCCGTGCTTGTGCTTGCATCACAGCCAGTTCACGCTTTTGCGCGTCATCGGGAAAATCGCCATAGGCTTCAACCTTTTCATTAAGTTCCGCCTGTCTCACCGATTGAAGTTTACGAATTTCACTATCGAGCAAGGACCGCTGTCGACTTAGAATACGATTTAACTCATCGACCAACCCGAGTTCCTTGGCAATTTCATCTAGGTCGCAAATGGCAATTTGTAACTGTGGCGGAGTGGCTTCAATAACCGTTGGCGACAACTTGTGTTTTTCACATCCGACCAGCAGCAAAAGACAAGTCGTCAGAATATATGACATCCGCTGAAGAGTAATGAGCATGAGAATGCCTTTGGATTGCAATAATGATAAGGTGAATTCAAACAACCAACGCGGCCACGTGCCTTTTGTGATTGTAATTCAGACCGCGCTTCTGGGTAATGGTGTTCAACCATCTTAATGGTCGATAGAGGATACTGTCAAAAAACTAGGTTTATGCCAAATCGCGATCATCAAATAGTGCGAGGGCAAGCAGCATCGCAATCGAGATGTAAATCAAAGAATAGCCTCCCACCCAGACAATATAGCTTAACGGAACTTGTTGTCCGGCAACGATAGCCCCATAGATATTGAAATGTTCAAGCACTGGTAACACGGTTGCAAAAAGCTGTCCCATAAATTGGACGATTGCAAATTCGCCAACAGACGACTGAACAAACAGTGGCAGTAAATGGCCGACTACATAGATCCCCATGCAAATGATCAAATTTGCCAAAATGGAAAGTCTCGTTGAAATAGCAACGCTGATCGAGGCCAGTACAGCGGCTTCCATAAAGGCAAGAATTAGCCCAGGAACGGCAAGCGCAATTTCCTGGCAGCTATCCTGCCAAGTGACATAATAATTTGCCGACTCGCGGGCATCGTACGGGACCTTATAAGAGATGCAAATAACAAAAAACATTCCCAGTAGCAGAAAAAGTAATGCAAGCGCGGAGAGAACCCCAGTGAATTTCCCCAAAATAAATTGAGATCTTCCGATTGGTTTCGAGAGAACAGTGAGCGCGGTCCGGCCTTCAATTTCATCCGCTACCGAAGTGCTAGAAGTCCAGATAGCGACAAAAATGGCGAGTAGCATAATAACTTGAAGGCAGGCCTCCTTGTACATTTTGATGTCGTCGCCAAAAGTGAAATAGGGGATAAAAATAAATAAACCAAGTAGAAAAACACCAAATACAACGGTAATCAGAAACAGCGGCTGGCTGACGGCTTCTTTTCCCGTGGTCAGGCCTATGGCAGCAATCTGAGGAAGCAGCAGTTGTAGGAGCAGATAAAAAATGACATAGCAAAATAAGCCAATGGCCGTATAGGAAATTAAATTTGCTTCGGGGACGGTCGCGGTTGTCTCATACCGAATGTCGAGTTGGACAGCAGTATCCGTGTCGTTTTCAACATAAAGTGATTCTAAAGATTTCAGCAGTGGTCCGGTCGCATCGCGTGTGCGAACCCATTTAAAGGGTTCTTTTGGGCGAACTTGAAACCTTTCTTGCTCCGCCAGGCTGGCTTCGATGGGAGGAATGTTAATCCCTACACTCACAGATTCCGTTGCGTCGACGGTAAGAGATTTTAACTCCCCGGCAGGTATTTCAAGCGGTATTTTCTCTGCGACTGCATTCGCATCAATAGTGATTTCCAGCGCCTGGCTTCCCACGGCAGGGAGTCGTAGCAGAGAAAGAACAGCTTCTTGTTTACGATCAAAAAGTCGCCCTCCTAGCAGGTCAATCAGGGTCACTCCGCCTGCAAAAAGGCTAAGTACAAATGCAGCGAGCAGTACCGGAAGGACAATATTTTCTCGAAGTAAACCGCGCATTTCTTCTGCAAAGCGACGATGGACTACGGTAAGCACCAGAAAGAGAATTGCTAGGCCAATCAGTCCGACTGCGGCGCCTACGCCGATTAGCCAAATAGGTTTCAAGCCTAACTCAAAAGCTTGTGTCACGAGATGATTGCTCCTCTAAAACAAAGAATTGATCAGGTGCTCCAGGCGCGGCTTGAAAAATTTCAGTAGCGAACGCTGAAACCAACAAAATTTCCGATGGTTTGCAGGTCAGTGATTTGAATATCTGAAATACTGTGCCCCCACAAGGTTCCCACATCTTCTAGAAGGTCATCAACTTTTCCGCATTCACCCTCGACGACTAACCTGACTTTTCCATTCTCTAAATTCTGGACAAATCCGTTTACGTGTTGCCGCATAGCCAGCGTAGAGACACTTTGCCGAAAGCCAACGTCCTGTACGCGACCCGAGTATAAAATTTCCCTTCCGATCAGATCTTTCACAGCGATGTGCTCACGGCCAAGTAAAAGTTAATCGCTGAAAACACAGGAAAAAGACGGTTCGGCGGAAAGCGACCAGTATATCGCTCGCCGAGGCGTTTGTGGACCCGACAGAGATACGGAAATTCCTTATCCGCCGAAAAGGTTTCGTGCGGGAGGGAAGGCACGCAGTTGATGGACTGTGACGAGCTTTAATTTCCCTCGCGCGAATAGAGCAACTGCACAAGTTGAGCGTCACTACCGACTTTCATCTTACTCAGCAGACGGGCGCGATGTTTTGCCGCGGTCTGTAGGCCAATCCCAAAGGAAGCGGCAATCTGCTTGATTGAAAGGCCTTTCAATACTAGGGCCATGGTCTCCCTTTCTCGTCGGGTCAGTTGTGCCGCCCTTGTACGGAATCCGGCATTCTGTGATTTGCGTGCCCGAATCTCTTCAGATTGTTTTATTCCAAGACGAACAGCGGTACAAAGTGAATTTGCAGAGATTGGTTTTTCGAGAAAATCAACAGCACCTGAACGAATGCCTTGCACAACATCATGTGCCGATGGCTGATCAGCGTACAAAATAATTGGCACATCGACTACTGCGTCCCCGATTCGAGTTGAAGAAAAAATAGGCAAGGTTTTTGATTTATCAAGAGAGTGCTTTGTAACTTGTTTAAACATGGAAGGGTGAAAAAGATCATGATTTACAATCAAACAAAAAGATCGATTTGCACAGTAGGCAAAACAGAAATCTTCCCAACAGTCATGTCCAGTGGTTTCGATTTGTGCTGTTGCTAAAATTCGCGCGATGAGCGATTTTTGTATGGCATTGTCATCTAAAATATGAATGAGGCCGGGCAATTGGTTTTTAATACTCATTGTGTAGTCCATTTGTTTTTTAGCTATACAAGCATATGTCATATGTTTCAAAAAAATACGCGGCAGGAAAATACGAGCCGTCTCTTCAAATTATTCAGGCAACCCGTTCAAAAACCGAATAACCGCTGCACAAATAGGCAATTGTTTTTCGATTGACCACGCAACGTTCTCCACCAGGCACGTTATTCTCGCGAGTGTCTCACGAGAACCGCTGGTTGGTAAAAGGAGATACGTTCTAGCAGAGGTTGTATCTTTACCATCTGCCGCGTTCGAATTTAGGGCGCGTTTTTGTTCCTAGGCCGTCTGTTCGGCCGCTACCTCAAAGCGATGAGAAATTCTGCCCTGTAAGACCCACTCAAAGTGTACTAAGGCTCTATGAAAACTGTCAACAAAATCTACGTTTGCCCTAGGACGAAAGTCTTCGATTTTTCCCAGCAGGCACCCAAAATGTCAGCAAATCAATGAATTTACGCCTCATTTTCCGATATTTTTCAGTCTTTCTGGGTTGGAGTTTTGCCACCGAGTCAGGGAAAACGCTTGCCCACTTTACGATCTTTTGATTGTTACAGTGCTTTGTCGGCCGCTGTCCCAAAAGATACACCCTTATCGAAATCAAAAAATACAGATGGATGTGCGTTTGACCGTAGTTTAGTGGGGGCCATAGAAAACAGAGGGGATGAGATTGCGTTTTCGGTGTGATATATTCCAACGCTTCAACTAGGTTAAATTTAGCAATTGGTGTGAATAATGATGGTTCCCCACTCTCAGGATGGGCGATTGATCGAATCGTCTTTTCTTTTTCGTTTTTCTGTGCCCTGCTACTACTTTAAAGAACGTTGGAACAAGGGGGGAGTTTCTCTCCCCGAAAAATATACGCTGCCCTGTTTTGGCCGTCTGGATGAATCACCACCGGATGAAAAAAAATCTTGGGCTGAGGTTCGTCTGGCATGGAATGCAGAAGGATTGATGCTTAATCTTTTTGTAACAGGGAAGCAGCAGGCTCCTTGGTGTAGAGTCTCGAGAATTGAAGATAGCGATGGGATTGCGCTATGGGTCAACACTCGAAGTAGTTCACAAATTCATAGGGCGAGTCGATTCTGTCACGAGTTTCGTTTTCTGCCCCTTGGAGATGGTACCCAGATGAAGCAACCCATTGCTCGGCAATTTGAAATCAAAAGGGCTAACGAGAATGCAAAAATAGCTTCAGAATTTCCCCCGCAAATTCGCAGTCAGTGTCATAGCGAGGGTTATGCTCTGCAGGCCTTTGTGCCAGCAAAAAGACTTTCCGGGTTTGATCCTGAGGAACACCCTCAAATTGGATTTCACTTTATCGTAAGCGATAGGGAACTTGGAAGTCACGCAATGACACTCGGAGATGCCTTTCCCACAGATGCTGATCCTAGTCTTTGGAGTACGCTAGAGATGGTGGGCGGCTAAATTACAATTCCGCGCGGGCTTCTACAACCATTTCCCGAGCATGGTAACTGCTTCGTACAAAGGGTCCGCTTGCCACAGCGCTGAAGCCCAAGCTTCGTGCCTGGTGGCCCAGAAGTTTAAATTCGTCGGGATGGACGTAACGGTTTACAGGAAGGTGCTCGGCGGTGGGTTGGAGATACTGACCGAGGGTCAAGAAATCGCAGCGGATGTCTCGCAGGTCTGCCAAGGTGTCCATAATTTCCTATGCGCCTCGCCCCAATCCTAGCATCAACCCACTTTTTGTTTTGATTTGCGGGTCGATTCGTTTGACTCGATCAAGCAATTCAAGGGTCCAGCGGTAATCCGATTTACGCCCCCTCACCGTTTTGTACAGTCGCGGGACCGTTTCAGTGTTGTGATTGAAAACCTCTGGCGCTGCTTCAACGACTCGCTTAAGGGCTGGTTTGCAGTGAATGAAGTCAGGAGTGAGGACTTCAACACTTGCCCCCGTCACCCGGCGTGTTTCAAGAACACAACGATAAAAATGTTCGGCTCCGCCATCGGGAAGATCATCGCGCGATACGGAAGTAATCACCACGTGTGCCAGGCCAAGTCTTGCGGCGGCTTGGGCTACGCGGTGCGGTTCATCCTCCTCGAGTGGTTGAGTTCGCCCTTTATTGACCGAACAAAACCCACAGGGACGTGTGCAGACATCCCCCATCACCATGAAAGTCGCCGTACGACTTGACCAGCATTCACTACGATTCGGACACTTTGCGCTTTCGCAAACCGTTTCAAGTCCTAGTTCGTCGATAATATTTGCAGTCGCGTGGTAACCAAACCCACTCGGTATTTCTCGGCGCAGCCAATGCGGCAGCCTCTTCCGGGAAGGCTTGTCCTCTACAGCAGACGATACGACAGGTAGCAAATCCATGGCGTGTTTTCTTGGTTTTCCTTGGTCGTTGTCGATGGATGTATGGTAGCTGTTTCGTTACACTGAGTCACCATGGCACCAAAGAAGAGCAAAAAGTCTCAGCAGTCCGCAGTTGAAGATAAAAACGAGAAGCGAATTGCTGAGAATCGTAAAGCACGTCGCAATTTTGAGATCACAGATACGCTCGAGTGTGGCATCGCGCTGCGGGGTAGCGAGGTCAAGAGTTTACGGGCGGGAAAGGTTTCTTTGGACGAGGCGTACGGTCGCATTCGGGACAACGAGGTCTGGTTGATCGGTTGCGATATCGCGGAATACTCCCACGCGAATGTGATGAACCATGAACCGCGTCGCCCGCGCAAATTGCTGCTCCATCGGCGCGAGATACGCAAATTTGCCTCGAAGGCATTTGAGCGGGGGCTGACTCTGATACCCTTGAAGATGTACTTTAAATCGGGTCGGGCCAAGGTATTGATGGGGGTGGGCCGTGGCCGCAAGCTCTTCGATAAGCGGGAAAAGCTAAAAAAGGAGACTCTTAAGCGGGATATGGACCGTGCTATGCGTGGTCGTTGATTTTTTATCCGCAGCCACGCAGTTGATCAATTATACTGGAAGGTCTTCAAGCCCGCGCGTCTGTATGAACAGGTTCACTGAAGTGGTCGTTGCTTCCCTCCGTCGACAAAGGATCCCCAGCCGTTTTTTGTGGTGTGGGGTCGTGTGCAGCCTGCTCTTTCCTGGCTGGTGCTTTGCTGATTCTGGCGCCGAGCCAGCAAAGGAAGCCTCTGCCCCAGCAAATCCTGCGGCGACGAAAAAAGGGCCCGACGGGCTCCAAGATGAACTCGTCGTTACGCGCCATCGCTCAAAGATTGGCGATCAAGAAATCAAATACACAGCCACTGCCGGCACGCTCGTCGTACGAAGTGATTCGGCAGATGCCAAAGCGAGAGCCTCAATTTTCTTCGTAGCATACACGCGCGAGGGGACCAAAGATTTGGGCCGTCGGCCCATATCTTTTTGCTTCAATGGCGGACCGGGGTCGTCTTCAGTCTGGTTGCATCTCGGGATGCTGGGACCCCGTCGCGTTCCCATTCGTGAGGATGCAGTTCCCAGTAAACCGCCTTACGAATTGGTTCCGAATGTAGAATCGCTTCTTGACCAGACCGACCTTGTATTCATCGATCCGGTAAGTACCGGTTACAGTCGCCCGGCAAAGGGTGAAGACAAGAGACAGTTTCACGGATTCGACGAGGACATCAAATCTGTTGGTCAATTTATTCATCTTTACACGACGCGCTACAATCGCTGGCAGTCGCCAAGATTTTTGATCGGTGAAAGCTACGGCACACTCCGTGCTGCGGGACTCTCGGCGCATCTTCTCGAGCGATACAACATGGATCTCAATGGCATCGTCCTTGTTTCCTCGATACTCGATTTTGCAACGATTGGATTCAATAAAAACAACGATCTCCCCTACGTGCTTTTTTTACCCACCTACACGGCCACTGCTTGGTATCACGAGAAACTGGCACCAGAGTTACAAGCGGACCTGAGCAAGACTTTGAAGCGTTCCCGCGATTTTGCGAAGGGAGAGTATAGTCGCGCCTTGTTTATTGGCGATGCTTTGATGGGCGAAGAACGTCAAAAGATGATCAAGCAGTTAGTTTATTTTACCGGACTTCCTGCCGATTTCATCGATCGACATGATCTTCGTGTCGATAGTTATGCATTTGCAAAACAATTACTGCATGAGAAGCAAAAAGTAATCGGCCGCTTCGACAGTCGTTTCATAGGGATCGACCCCAATCCAGCAGGAAGTCGTGCGGGATACGATCCGAGCGGTGTTGCCATATTTGCACCCTATACAGCAACGCTCTATCACTACTTACATAACGACCTGCAGATCAAACGGGATATTCCCTACGAAATTATTACCGACGACGTTCGGCCATGGAATTATGATCGCTTCATCAATGGCTATGCAAATGCTCTGGGAGCATTGAGTGAAGCCATGACCAAAAATATGCACATGCGGGTTTTTGTGGCCAGCGGATACCTTGATTTAGCCACACCTTTTTTTGGTTCCGAGTATACGTTTGACCATTTGGGACTTAGTTCCGAAGTCCATAAGAATATTACGATGGAATACTACGATGCGGGGCACATGATGTACGTACATGAACCATCGCTAAAGAAACTAAAGAAAGATCTCACGCTCTTCTATCAACAATCGATCAAGCGCCAGCAGTAGGCTGCAGAGACGATTGAATGCCCGTCGTTTGAGGGGCTGATCAGTGTTTGTAGATTTTATGGCGAGGTCTGTCTGAGAGGATCTGCTCTTTACCCCAATTGGTGACCTCGCGGAAAGCATCGCTCTGGATAAAGTCTTGAAAGGCTCCATCATCACTCCATTCGCTAGTAATGAGGTAGGAAGCATCATCGGCAACATCTTTCCAGAGGTTCGATACGGAGTGCCCCTCAGCAGCCTTGAGTGCTTCGATAACGGCTGCGAATTTTTGTTCAAAGTCGACCTGTTTTCCGGGTAGGGTGTGATAGTTCATTCCCACAGTGATCATCGCGTATTCCTCCTCAGAAGGCATATATTTAACAGCCGTTGGCTTGATGTTCGTTGGCGAACCTTCGCCAAAGCAACCAGCATCCGGTCTCGAGCAGAGCAGCGTAGTGCCGTGCCAGAACGGCGTCAAGCAGGTGCGATTTTTGGCGGAGCGATCACGGACAAAATCTCAATCGCAACCCGCACGATCCTCTAGGTAGCTAGCAAGCTGGCACTCTCTTTGTGCTTTCACACCAGGCATCGGCCGATCACCGCATTCGACGTTCTGTCAAATTTTTTAGTTTAACGATTACCAGAAGAGTAGGGATCGAGGTGAGATGCTCGGCTGCACTCGGTCTAAGGCTTCGCAGGAAGATATCGGATATTCCAGGGAAGGTCGTCGAATTCAATGGAGAGCGGTTGGTGGCTCACGACCTTTTCCAGAGATAAAGATTTCATGCCAATGCGTATTATTTTTATGCTTTGCAGCTGTTTTCTACTTTTGGGACTTGTAAGCCCGAAAAGTTCTGCGCATGAGGTCGATCAATACAGTCCTCCCGCGGGCCAGAGCCTGCGAGACTTGGGGACTTACTGGAACCAATTAATTTATCGGGTGTTGCTCGCTGGTATTCAACAGGCAAATCATGGTATCGAGACGACTAAAAATTCGTGGATACCTGATCCTGGGGGAAGTCGCATCGCAAACAGCCAGAGCCCTAATACTTTAGCTAAAAGCGTTCGCGTACAACTCCCGTCAGCCATGGACTTGATTGAAAACATGGAGCATAGGATTGCGGAGACAGATGGACGAGATTTGGCATCGGGGCAATTACTAGCTTATCGACCTAAGGCTACACAGAGCGTTTATCTACCCGCAACCCAAATTCGTGGCATGCGGTATTGGAATCGCTTGGTTTTCATGCGGAGTTCTACGATCAAGGTGCATGGACACTACATAGGCACTGACAAGATCGGCCACTTTTTTGCAATGGGCTACTATTATTACAATGCTTATCAGGCTGCCCAGTTGCTGGGACATACGCACGAAGAGAGCTTACAGAAAGCCAGTGATATTTGTGGATGGATTACAGAAAATAGTTTCTTGGGATTAACTTCAACGGCCATTTATTCCAATGCCGATCTAGCAGCAAATTATCTGGGTCTTAAGTTTTATCTCAATCTCTGTCAGCCGATAAAAATTGCCGGACATCTGGAACCCGCGCTCGTTATTCGTGAGGGCGACTACTGGAAAATTCGTGATGGATTGAATCAAAATTCGCCGCTGTTTTCCAAATATGTATCGGCGCATTGGGATGAAGTTTTAAATCCGTGTCACCTTGAAGTGTCGTTCCGCAATCACGCCCGCAAAGAAATTTATGCCCGCCGTGCGTTGCTCCTCGATTGGTATGCGGGGAACGATCCACGTCGGCGGACGAAAGTATATTTCGACAACATCATGGCGCATACGAGGACCTATTACGGGGAAAATTACGGCCATTCAGGAGCGGAGGCCCATCAACTCGGGATCGGCACCATCTGCTTTGAGTCCGTTGCGGAATCTCCAGCAATCGTGGTGCGTGGCAACCAACGTCAAATGACGTTCCGTAAACCTACGGCTGGCCGTAAGGTGCTGCAGACTAAGAACACGTCTCTCCGAGTGGGCGGCGACACAACACGATAAGAGTGAACTAACGCTTCGAGAACTGCGACAACTTGCGAGCACCGCGACGACCTGGTTTCTTGCGTTCCTTCATTCGGCTGTCTCTTGTCATAAGATGTGCCTCACGAAGACCTACTTCCAGCTCGGGGTTAAATTTTGCCAAGGCACGCGCGATGCCAAGTCGACACGCTCCCGATTGACCCGTTGTACCTCCACCATGAACCCGAATCACAACGTCGATCTCGCTTTTTTTCCCCGATTGTTCTAACGGTGCAATAACAGCACTGCGGTCTTGCTGACGAACAAAGTATTCTTCAAGCGGTTTTTTATTGACCAAAATGCTTCCTGAGCCCGGACGTAACCGTACACGGGCCACAGAAGATTTTCGCCGACCCGTTCCAAGGAAATCATTTGCCGCTGTGACTGCCATCTCGATAAACCTCAGTCGTTATACGGTTGGGGGTCCTGCGCCTGATGCGGATGTTCAGGACCGCTGTAAACTTTCAACTTGGAGAGCATTTGTCGCCCAAGCTTGTTTTTAGGAAGCATCCGTCGAACAGCTTCCGACAGAATTCGCTCCGGATGTCGCTCACGTCTTTCCTGAGCAGTTTCTACACGCAAGCCAGGCCAACCGGTGTATCGCGTGTATTCTTTCTGCTCCCACTTTTTTCCACTGAAATGTATTTTTTCAGCATTGACGACTACGACGCAGTCGCCCGTATCGACATGGGGCGTAAAAGTCGGTCGATGCTTTCCCATCAGCAGGGTCGCAATCTTGGTTGCCATTCTACCGACGACCTGATCTTCGGCGTCGAAGAACCACCACTGGCGCTCAACCTGTCCAGGTTTTGCCATAAAGGTTTTCATCAGATTCATCAGATTTTTTTACCCGCAAGCATTTTGTTTTGTCGGTTTGTGCCACCATCGGCGACACCCCCCTAACCCTTTTACTAAGAGAATCCTCCAAAGTAGCTTTCTTTTGGGAAATCTACAAGGTACCGCATAGCGGAGAAGTGTTGAAAAACAGGAATCCAGGTCACGGACAAAATGCGGTTTGTGGAGTAGATTTCTGGCCAGCCGATGGCCTCGCCTACCCGCTCTAGGCGGTACGCGGGGTGATGAGTAAGCTATCGGGCCTGTAGAAATATTTTATCCCTGTTTTTTAAACCTTTCTCGGTCATTGGCATGCGACTCGCGGTTCCTCTCGAAACCTATCCCGGTGAGCGTCGTGTCGCCCTAATTCCAGCCGCCATCGGACCGCTTAAAAAGTTAGGCTTGGAGGTGCGTATTGAGGCAGGAGCCGGGCAGCAGGCAGGCTATCCCGATCAGGCCTACGCAGAGGCGGGGGCTGAGATGGTTGCCGACCGAGAGACTCTTTTTGCTTCGGATATTATTGCTCAGGTACGGACTGCAGGTGCAAATCGCGAAGGTTTCCAAGCTGATCTGTCGCGACTCAAGCAGGGGCAGATTGTGATCGGCATGGCCGATCCATTGGGGGATGCCGCTGCGATTCAGGATTTGGCGGCTCGCGGTGTGACGCTGTTTGCCATGGAGTTGATTCCTCGTATCACCCGGGCCCAGAGCATGGACGTACTCTCCTCCATGGCAACCGTGGCCGGTTACCATGCGGTGCTACTTGCCGCTACAAAACTCCCCAAAATATTTCCGATGTTGATGACTGCGGCGGGAACACTGTCTGCCGCTAAGGTTTTTGTCATTGGGGGCGGCGTTGCAGGACTGCAAGC
>Ga0209986_10000055_pt1 | contig 93129 bp, 92 predicted proteins | sample BlataG_FD_183168 | JGI IMG/M metagenome (GOLD analysis project Ga0209986, IMG submission 183168) | Deep subsurface microbial communities from Black Sea to uncover new lineages of life (NeLLi) - Black_00105 metaG (SPAdes) (version 2) | ecosystem: Environmental > Aquatic > Marine > Oceanic >...
TGCCTCTTTGTATCTCACCGAGGACATAGTCAATCTAGCCACGAAAAAGGGCTATCTTGCCTTGAACTTGTCCGGCGATCATCTCAGATTTGTAAACGCCGAGAATATTTCACTGTAAACCCTACCGTAAAGTACTGCTTCCAGGTTTGGCGAGGCAGGGATTAACGTGGTTCATCTGGTTGTTGATGTCCTTTGCTTTTCTTGAAGTGTGCTTCAACGTGCTGACAGGGTGAAGCAAGCAGGTGCTGGCGTTGTTCGGATAATAAAATTCTGCTTACAGGATTTTATGAAACGCAGCCTCGCTGCTTGGATCGAAAGAAACAACAACATTTAACCGCAAAGCAAAACCCCGCTTTCCGGAAAGGGAGGCAGGGTTTTTTTAGACAGGATCAACATGATTTGGACATGAAATCGTTCGCTATTTCATACTACAGGAAGGGGTTTTCAATAAGAATGCCCTCGATAAGCTGACCCGGATTAAGGTCTTCCGAAAGGACCTTTTTGGCTTTTGCCTGAGAGGCTGCAGCTACAATGAGGGAATCCCAAAATGATAACAGGTGTCTCTCTTCGATTTCAGACGCCGACAATATGGTATCCGGTTCAATGGTTTCGACTTGCCAGGAGAAATAGTTGACTATGATACCCCTTGCCCGGGCGCGAGAAAGAGGATTTGGGATCTTTCGAGTAACATTGACATAGAATTCTTGAAGAACCTGAGTGCTGATAACACCGGTCTCCTCCTCCCAGATATCTTCTATGATTGAAAGAGCCTTATCATGTTTTGAACCAGCGTCAATGTCGTGGGCGTAAATCAAGACGTTGGCATCCACAAAGACATTATCTTTCATGAAGCTCCTCTCTTGAAACAGTGATTTTGCCGCCAAAATGGAATCCTGCCTTAAGATTGGCGTATGCCCTTCTTTTTGCCGATTCATATTGCTCGGCATCCTGGACTAGTTTTTTGAGCTCATCGCTCAACATCTTACTAATAGAAGTTTCCCTTTGGGCTGCCATGATCTTGCTTTTTCTGATTAAGGCCTTATCAAGGCTGAGGGTGATGTTCTGTTTCATCATACGTCCTCCAAGCAGTTTTGTGTTACACGTAAATTACGTATAACACGAGCTGTACGTGATGTCAAGAGAGCCATAGGGTCAATCAAGAATGAGTGTATTCCCTGGATGTATAACGTCGTCATATATCCTCAACCAAGCGTTGACGCCTTCGTAAAAAGCTGGTTTATGCCGCTTCGCGGCGTCCTGTCGACAACAAACTTGAATTAAGTTCGTTGGAACTCGAAAAACACCTCTTTCTGTCATTCCGGCGAAAGCCGGAATCCAGTTTATTCAGCTAGTTAAAAAGGCTCTGGACTCCGGTTTTCACCGGAGTGACGACTTTTTGCGAGATTATCAAGGGTTGACTGGGGTCAAAATTTTGACGAATCAGGACCCCATTAAGCAAATCCCTCCGAATCCGTCCACCTGCTCATCTCGAAAGAGAACCCCAACCCTCCCAAATCATAGGCCAAATATCCCCGCATAACATCCTGGCATAATTCCTGCTGAGAGATTTCAAGTGGAGAGCATGTTCCCCGGCTCCTATAAAATCGCCTCGCGATTTTATACAACGTCCGCCTGGGCGGACTCAAACAAACGGAAACCAGGAAGTGAGAGGAAGAAAAATGTTGAGGGAAAAGATCGCGTTTGGATTTGCGCGTCAATTGATTGTCTGGCTTCTCGTTTTTCTGTTTCCGATTGCATCATGGGCGGAAGAAGGGGCACAGAAATGGGCCTGTGAAACGGGAGGTTATGTATATTCTTCCCCGGCAATCGGGGCTGACGGTATCATCTATGTGGGATCGGATGACAAGAACCTTTATGCCATAGATCCGGACAGGGCGGTGAATCCGGACGGGACCATGACCCCAAAGTGGGTTTTTGAGACCGATAACCGCGTATATTCATCGCCAGCGGTTGGACCCGACGGCACAATCTATGTGGGGTCACATGATTGGAAGCTCTATGCGATAAACCCTGATGGCACCAAGAAGTGGGAGTTCTTGACCGGCGACTGGGTTGAGTCTTCCCCTGCCATAGGCGCTGACGGCACGGTCTTCGTGGGGTCGTGGGACGGGAAGCTTTATGCCATAGATCCTGATGATGGGAGTGAGAAATGGGTCCTTGAAACGGGGGGGGCCGTCAAGTCTTCCCCCGTCATCGGGCCCGACGGCACGATCTACGTGGGATCGAATGACTGGAATCTCTATGCGGTAGACCCTGACAGAGCGGTGAATCCGGACGGAACCATGACACCCTTGTGGACGTTTCTAACGTGAAACCCGGTACGCTCTTCAGCCGCCATAGGGGCTGACGGCACCATCTATGTCGGCTCGGATGATGACAAGCTTTATGCCATCAACCCTGACGGGAGTCCTCAATGGGAGTTCCTTACGGGCGACCGTGTTTATTCTTCTCCCGCTATCGGGGCTGACGGCACCATTTATGTCGGGTCGTACGACGACAAAGTCTATGCCATCAATCCCGATGGGAGCCCCAAGTGGGAGTTTTCAACGGGCGACCGTGTCTATTCGTCTCCTGTTGTAGGCAGTGACGGTACGATCTACATAGGTTCACAGGACTACCGGCTTTACGCCATTGGTCCTGACGGCGCTGGGAAAGGGACCCTGGAGACAGGGGGGTACGTGTGGTCTTCTCCTGCCATTGGAGCGGACGGTACCGTTTACGTGGGGTCAGGGGATCAGAAACTCTATGCTGTGAGCTGGATTCCGGATACAACGCCCCCGACGGTCAATTCCACGAGTCCTGCCAATAGCGCCACTGACATAGGCGTGAATACGGTCATTTCCGCCACTTTTTCCGAGGTCATGTCTCCCCCAACCATTACCATAGCCACTTTTTTGGTGAGTAATGGCACAAGCGACATAGCGGGAACAGTGGGTTGCAGCGGCGCGACGGCGAGTTTTACGCCAACAGGAGCTTTGGAGTACGACACGGTCTACACTGCCACCATTACCACAGGAGCTGAAGACCTGGCCGGAAATGCCCTTGAATCTAACTATACCTGGTCATTTACCACGGGTACGGCGCCAGACACAACGCCACCCACAGTCAGTTCTACCAGTCCGGAGAATAACGCCACGGACGTGGGTTTAAGTGCGGCTATCAGCGCCACTTTTTCCGAGGCCATGAATCCGGCCACCGTTACAACGGCCACGTTAATCGTAAATGACGGTACGAACAACATAGCAGGGACAGTGGCTTGCAGTGGCACGACAGCCATGTTTACCCCCACAGCAACTCTGGATTACGACACTGTCTACACCGCCACGATTACGACCGAGGTTGAAGACCTGGCCGGCAATGCCGTTGAAACTGACTATGTGTGGTTATTTAGCACGATTGCAGACACGACGTCCCCAACGGTGAGTTCCACCAGTCCGGCCAATAGCGCAACTGATGTTGCTGTAAATACGGCTATCAGCGCCACTTTTTCTGAGGCCATGGACCCTCTGACCATTACAACGGCCACTTTTTTCGTTAATGACGGAACAACGAACATAACGGGAACAGTGGACTATAGCAGTACAACAGCGACGTTTAGACCGAGTTCAGATTTGGACTATGACACTGGTTACACTGCCACAATCACCACGGGGGCAGAAGACCTGGCCGGCAATGCCCTTGAAGGTGACTATACCTGGTCATTTGCCACAGGTCCTGCTCCGGATACCACCGCGCCTACGGTAAGCTCCACGAGTCCGGCCAATGGCACAACTAACGTGGCTGTAAATACGGCTATCAGCGCCACTTTTTCCGAGGCCATGGATTCCTTGACTATCACAGCGGCCACGTTTTTCGTGAATGATGGGACGGGTCATATAGCAGGGACAGTCGCCTACAGTGGCACGACGGCCATGTTTACCCCCACAGCAACTCTGGATTATAACGCTGATTACACTGTCACGATTACGACGGGGGCAGAAGACCTGGCCGGCAATGGCCTTGAATCCAACTATACCTGGTCATTTACGACAGGTTCTGCTCCGGACACCACAGCGCCTACGGTAAGCTCCACCAGTCCGGCCAATAGCGCAATTGGTATTGCCACAAATGCGGCTATCAGCGCCACTTTCTCTGAGGCCATGGATTCCTTGACCATCACAGCGGCCACGTTTTTCGTGAATGATGGGTCAGGTTATATCGCAGGGACAGTCGCCTACAGTGGCACGACGGCCATGTTTACGCCCACAACAGTTCTGGATTATGACACTGACTACACTGCCACGATTACGACCGGGGCTAGAGACCTGGCCGGCAATGCCCTTGAAGTTGACTATACCTGGTCATTTACGACAGGTCCTGCTGCGGACACCACGGCGCCGACGGTGAGTTCCACCAGTCCGGCCAATAGCGCAACTGATGTTGCCGTAAATACTGCTATCAGGGCCACTTTTTCTGAAAACATGGATCCTCTGACCATTACAACGGCCACTTTTTTCGTTAATGACGGAACAACGAACATAACGGGAACAGTAGACTATAGCAGTACAACAGCAACGTTTAGACCGAGTTCAGATTTGGATTACGATACTGAATACACTGCCACAATCACCACGGGGGCAGAAGACCTGGCCGGAAATGCCCTTGAACCCAACTATTCATGGTTGTTTACCACACGTCCGACACCCTCCACGGACAATCCCACGAGTGATCAAGGCGGAGGCGACAGCGGTGGTGGCGGGGGCTGTTTCATCAGCACGGCTGCACACCATTCTGATATAGATACTGATTCTGTGATTCTTAAGGGTTTGAAGGATGCCCGTAATTTTGCATGTACTCTTTTTCATAGGGTTGTCACAATCTTCCATGAATGCTCACCCCAAAGTAAGTAGCCGATAACTAAGAAAAACGTAACCGTTCACGGTTACAAAAAAATGAACATCGAACATCGAACGTCCAACATCGAATGTTGAATGGGAAAAGATGAAGAAACAGACTTATGACCTGGAAGAAAGGCTGCTCGAGTATTCGGTGCGAGTATCAAAACGGCTGAAAAGAAACAGAAATAGCCGTTGAATGTTCGTTATTGGATATTCGTTTTTCATTCGACGTTGGACGTTCAATGTTCGATGTTCGACGTTCATCTTTCAAAACAATTCCGTACGGCATAAATGTAACCTGTGAACGGTTACAGAAAAACTAAGGTCTTGGCGCTCCGTGGCCAAAGGCAGGGCTTTCCTTGCTCTATTGTGATGGGAATGCCCTGTTTTTTTGTTGTGCCAGTGGTGTTGGCAGGTCTTTTGCTGTGCATCAGTGTGCCCCCAGGAGACTCAAGTTTTGGGAAGGATTTTCCGATAGATTTATCAGCTGCAGGCACATTTTGCCTACAGGTGAAATGGGCCGATTTGTTGGGAGGTGGCAAAGTATGTCTTTAAGTACGAATCTCGTATCAGGCCTTTCAAGCGGGTTTGACTGGCGCAGCATGATCGACCAGTTGATTGCCCTTGAGCGTAAGCCGGTTGATCTAGTTGAAGAGAAGAAATCCAACTACGAATCCCAGCTTTCCGAGTGGCAGTCTTTTAACACCAAACTGCTTGGGTTCAAGACGGCTGCAGGCGCCCTGAGTGTGGAGACGGCCTTCAATGTGTATATGGCAGGCACTACGTCAAACACGAGCACATCGGCGTCTGATCTGTTAACCGTATCGACGAGTAGCGCTGCCACTCAAGGGACGTATAGCATCAAGGTCAATAATCTCGCCCAATCAGAGAGAATCTCTTCGAAAAACTATACAGACATAGATACGGCGCTGAGTTTGTCAGGCGATTTCCTGGTTTCAGGAAAGGTCGTAAACGTAGTGGCAACGGATACACTGGCAGGTATAAAGAACAAAATCAACGCCTTGAACACCGGCGAGAATCCTTCCAACGTAACTGCCAGCATTGTTTCATACGGTACTGACAACTATCACTTGGTTTTGAGCAGTGATGAGACGGGCGAAGATGGCTTGAGTGTCCTTGAAGGGTCCTACTCGGGTGGAAATAACATCCTTCAGGACCTGGGCTTGATCAGTTCAGGCGCCCAGATAAAGACCTCCACCAGCGATGGGGCAAAGAGTGACCTTTTCAGTAGTTCCAACGGGGTTGTGGGGACGTTGCTCGGATTGACCAGCGCCCCGGGGGACACGATTGTTCAGATCGGGGGAAACGATGTTCATATTGACCTTTCCTCCGAATCCATAACCACCATTGCTGCCAACATCGATGCTGTTGTCGGTGTGTCGGCCTCGGTGGTTTCAGAGACCGACGACGATGGAGAAACCAGATACCGCATAGACGTAAGCGGTACGACTTCTTTCACGGACAACGGGAATGTCCTTCAGACACTGGGCATTTTGGAGGGCACATACACAAGCGTGAGCGAAGTCCATACGGGAAGCGTGGCCAATACCACCAACGGGTCAGCTGCCATTGATGAGACCACCCATTTCGATGGAATATTCGGGGCCAATGTTCAAGCAAACACTTCCTTTACGATTACCGGCAAGAAAAACGACGGGACTGAGGTGTCAGGGACCTTTACGCTGGACGGCACTGCAGGCCATGAATTGACCGACGAGGTGAGCGTCCTGCTCAACTACATCCAGAATACGGTATTCAGCGGTACGGTGACCGCTACGATCAACTTGGACGGGAAAATCCAGATTACGGACACGACTTCAGGGGACAGCCAGCTTGAAATGACCCTGGTAACCAATAACCAGGGCATCGGAACCCTCGATTTCGGGACGGTCTCCATGACCACCGAAGGCCGGTCCATGCAATTGTCTGCCGGTGAAGATGCTGAGATCGTGGTCGACAATGTGGTCATAACCAATTCATCCAACACCATTAGCAGTGTCATAACGGGGGTGACCCTGAATCTCGTGGGAGAGGACACGGACACCACTGTTACACTCAAAGTGGACCGGGATATTGACACCGTCATGGAGACAATCAGCACATTTGTTGACTCCTATAATGAAGTGATCTCTTACATTTGCCAGCAGCAATCCTACGACGAAGATGAGGAAGAGACCGGGGGCGTTCTCTTTGGAGACGGGACCCTGTCTTCAGTGAAATCAGACCTGACTACCACACTGCTCGAGTCCGTATGGGGTGTTTCCAGCGAATACTCCACATTGGGGTTGGTGGGCATCGAGCAGAGTTCTGTGGTTTCCGGTCAGGGCTATGAACCCACGCTTAGCATCGATACAGACACTCTACGCGGATACCTGGAGACAAATTTCAGCGATGTCAAGAGCCTTTTTTCCGTCAATGGTAGTCCGAGCGTGAGCACCATTGAGTACATTTCCTATTCCAACGACACTGAACCTGGGGAATACACCGTAAATATCACGCAGGCAGCCACCCAGAGCACTTCCACCAAGAGCGACAATGGGACTGTTGGGGAAGATGAGACTCTGACGATTACTGAAGGAGATAAGGTAGCCCAAATCTCATTGAAAACCACTGATAGTCTCAGTGCTATCAAGAATGCCATAAACTCCGAACTGTCAACGGTATACACTGAGACCTTGGTGGGAGACCAGCAGCTCTATGAAGGGAGTGGAGGGACCACCGCACTGAGTTCAACCACTGCCTGGGATCAAGTCTACCTCGATGGCAGCACTTCAGCTGGTGTTTTAACTGACGACAGAATCACTTTCACCGGTACGACTCGATCAGGTACAGAGGTTTCGGGTTCCTATGATGTAACCAATGCCTCGTCAGACAAGGTCCAGGGACTTCTCTCTGCCATAGAAACGGCCTATGGTAACGACATAACTGCTTCTATTGACACTTCCGGACGCCTTGTCATCACAGACAAGTACGAGGGAAACAGCCAGCTTTCTATAGCACTCGACTATACCAATGCCCATAGTCTTACCTTCGGTACCTCAGTTTCCACCACGAATACAGGAGGGCAAGAGGGCCGCTATGCCATGGCCATCACAGCAACAGAAGATGCCGGAAGGCTGGTATTAACCCACGATTCCTATGGAAGTGGTAATACCTTTACTATTTCGGAAGATGCAGGCGATGACAACAACAAGCTATGGTCCGGGGGCGAGACCGTCAATAACGGCGTGGACGTTGTTGGGACTATTAATGGCGAAGCAGCCACCGGTTCAGGACAGACCCTGACGGGCAATGACGGCGAGACTAATGTGGATGGCCTGGTTGTCAAATATACGGGTTCGACCACGGGCGCCGTGGGAAACATTAAGCTTACCCTCGGGGTGGGTGAACTCTTTGATCGGGCCCTCTTCAACATTACTGATTCCTATGACGGTTATGTGGCTTTTAAACAAGATTCTCTCCAAAATAGCATCAATTCTCTGGAAACTCAGATCGAAAATATGGAGACACGCCTTAATAGCAAAATGGAAAGGATGATAAATCAATTTGTGGCTATGGAGGTGGCTTTGGCCCGGATACAGAGCCAGAGCCAATGGCTGACCGGGCAGATCAATGCGAGCTATAGTGGTTGGGGGTGGTAGGCAGTATGGAGTAAGCAGTATGGAGTAAGCAGTAGGGAGTAAACAGCAAGTAGTAGGCAGTATGGAGTAGGCAGTATGGAGTAAGCAGTATGGAGTAAGCAGTAGGGAGTAGGGAGTATGGAATAAGCAGCGGGCAGTAAGCGGCGAAGCCGCGTTACATAAAATCGCGCAGCGATTTTATTCAAACCAAAGGAGGACGGATTAATGCATGGAAATGGGGTTGGCGCCTATCAACAGACAAATGTTATGACAGCGGATCCAAAGAGATTGGTGATTATGTGCTACGAAGGGGCCATCAGTAACTTAAGGCTTGCCAGGGAAAAGTATGAGGCCCGCGAATATGAGGCCAAGGCGAGAGCGGTGCAGAAATTTCAAGACATTGTAAATGAACTCTTGTGTTCGCTTGATTTTGAAAAAGGGGGTCAGATTGCAACAAATCTGCGGGCAATCTATGACTACATGATACGTCGCATCTTGCAGGCAGATATTGAGAAAGAACATGGCGCCTTTGATGAAGTCCTTGGCATGCTTGAGGAACTCAAAGGGGCGTGGGAAGAGATTTTTTATGGCGGCAAAAAAGCTTCAGCGCCGATGCCAGCCCATTTATCCGATCAAATGAGCAATCAGGGCGGGGCCGCGGCGTATGGGCCTCGGGTGAGACTATGATGGAGACTGAAGAAAGTCATAAGGAATTCTGCGGCCGGCTAAGAGAGAAGATTCAGTTGTTAGAGTCTTTTTCGCAGGCCACTTTTAGGATGAAGGATGCTGTTGAGTCTAAAGACATCCGAGGGATAACTCTTCGTGTGAAAGAGCGACAGGGGGTTATAAACGAGATCGAACGAATTGATAAAGAAGTTGACAACATTACTCAACAGGACAGCTTTTCAATAGAAAAGTTGTCGGAAAAGGCCAGGGATCTGATCAGAAGTTATTCGGACAAGATAAAGACGACCCTGGAGTCACTTGCCGATGTGGATAAGAAATGTTTGACTTTGGTGCGTGCTGAACACGAATGCTTAAAATCTGACATACTCAAGGTGCGACAAGGGTTTCATGTAGCCAGGGGCTACAGGGGCGTGGGTTATCAAAATCCGAGATTCCTGGATATGAAGAGGTAGCAATATGAGAAGGAGGTGATCTCCGTGTTAGTCGAACCTACGAACACGAACGCGATAAGATCGTCAGTGGACATTGCGCATGTGGTTCAGCCAGAGGTGAAGACTGAGGCGCCGCAAGAGGCTTCGGAGCGGCCGCAAGAGAGCAAGGGAAAACAAGATGTTCAACTCCTGCGAGATGTTCTGGAGGCAACTCAGAACCATTTGGATGTCTCGGGCGTGGGCCTTAATTTTTCAGTGCATGAGGCCACTGGCCTCATCAAGGTAGCCGTGACGGATAAGGAGACAGGCGATTTGATCCGCGAGATTCCGCCTGAACAGGTCTTGAATCTCATGGCAAAGATCGATGAAATGATGGGTATCCTCTTTGACGAGAAGGCATAAAGGTCTTTAGTTGAGTAGTTGAGTAGTCGAATGGTTGAGTGGTTGAGTGGGACATTGTGGCAAAGTGGTTAGTTCTTGGAGCTAATCGACAACTTGGAAAACCATGCGAGCCTGAGTGCTAAAGAAAATGGAGCGCAAGCGCCAGTCTATCCAGAGTGTCATTGTCGATGATGATAAGACGATTGGCGAAATCCTGAAGGATCTAGTTTCAAGGGAGCACATTTCGGTTGAGGTTTTTGACGATGGCTATGAGGCGATCGAGTTCATAAAGAAACAGCCTGCTGATGTAGTCATAACTGACTTAGTGATGCCGAGGGTCGGGGGCTTGGAAGTGTTGAGGTTTGCCAAGAGGATAAACCCTGACTCGGTAGTGATCATCATCACTGGACATGCAACCCTTGAAAGCGCCATTGAGGCTGTGAGGGAAGGGGCTTATGATTACCTCAAGAAGCCTTTCAAGCTTCAGGAGATGGAGATTGCCTTTAACAATGCTGTTGAGAAGGTCTCTCTGGTCCGGAAAAACAGGGAGCTGATCCAGGAACTGAAGGATGCCTATGACCAACTGGTTGACATTCAGAAAAGAGTCAATAAATACAAAGATAAGTATAAGAGTAAACAACAGAAGATCGCCCGCCTCAATTTTTTTTCAAGCAACCTCCCCAGTTTAGAGTTTTTGCGCAAAGCCAATGCAGAGCAGCAAAACCTGCTTGAGGGATTGGAAAACATCTCTCGGTTGAAAAAGGACGGATTGTTGACTGACAAGGAGTTCAAGGCGCTCAAGGCACATATGATAAAAAATCTTGGGAGTTATACAGACAATAGGCTATAGGTTATAGGCTGAAGGCTGAAGACCTTGCGCCTTGAGCCTCTACTTGAATCGCAAGAACAACGTAAAAGCCACAGAGGGGTATCCCCTAGAAACATTTTCTTAGAGTCTATACGTCTATGAGTGAACACTTGAACATACTGGTTGTTGATGATGACGAAATGATCCTTGAGATTTTCAAGGACTTTTTTCACTCAACGGGGACCGGTTCGATTTTTACGGCCCGTGATGGCGCTGAAGCCCTGGGGGTCTGTCAGAAAAACAGGGTCGATTTTTGCTTCACGGATCTTAATATGCCCGGAATGGGCGGAATGGAGTTCGTGAGCAAGGTACAGGGGATCGACAATACCATTCCGGTTGCCGTGATGACCGGATACCCTTCTACAGAGAACGCAATAGCCACATTGAAAAACGGTGTGGTGGACTTTCTGGTTAAACCATTCAAGATGGATAGCATAGGACCGACGATTCAAAGAGCCCTGGGGAAAAGGGATCTGTTTGTTGAAAACGTTATTCTGAAAGACGAGGTAAAAAAGAGAGAGCGACTTGCGTCCCTTAACATGGAGCTTTCTGAAAAGGTCAAGGATCTTCATACATTGAATGTGGTTATGCAGAAAGTGGACTGTGTTAAGACCAGTTCTGGATTGTTTGATATGATTGTCAAGCTCTCTACTGAGATAACCGGCAGCGACGAAAGCCATCTCCACATACTTGACGAGTCCCTGAGAAAACCTGTTCTTGTTGCATCGTTTTATGGAGAAGGCAAGAACACGGATAACAACAACCTTATATGCATCGAGAGGGTCTTAGTCAAGAGAATCTCTGAAGGCCTACCGTTTCTCATGAAGGATGCTTGCGATCCATCCCTGTCGAATACCGGCGCTCTTTCGTTGATTGCCACCCCCCTGAAGATAAGGGATAAAATCTTCGGGGTGCTGACCGCCGCCATCGTCAAAGAAGAATCCATACCTTTCAACGTAAAGGATTTGTACTATCTGAATTTCGTGGCAAGAAGGACGGCCTCTGTCATAGAAAACGTCGCTCTGTACGAAAACATTTACGAGAATCTTTTTGCCACACTGTACGCCTTTGTGGAGGCTATTGAGGCAAGGGATCCGTATACCAAACAGCACTCAAGTCGCGTGGCCGAATTTGCCCTCAAGATAGGAAAAGAGATGGGGTGTTCCCACGAAGAACTTGATCTGCTGAATTTTTCTGGTCACCTCCACGATATCGGAAAGATAGGTATTCGGGACAGTATTCTCCTGAAACGTGGTCGTCTGACCGCAGAAGAATATGAGATCATAAAGAAACATCCTGTGATCGGCTCAAGTATTATCGGTCACGTGGGTCTTATGTCTGAAGAGCAGAAAATCATACGTCATCATCATGAGAGATGGGACGGCTGCGGATATCCTGACGGCTTGAAGGGTGAAGCAATTCCGTTGTTGTCCCGCATCCTTGCAGTAGCAGATACTTATGATGCAATGGCCTCTGACCGGGCCTACCGAAAAAGAATTGCTGAAAATGTTATCATCGACACAATAGTGGAAAAGGCCGGCACCCAATTTGATGAAGAAGTTGTAAGTAGCTTTCTTAAAGTCCATAAGAGAGGAGAAATGGCCTACAAGGACGATCTCTTGGCCTCCAATACAACACTGCATGGTGCAAGGCCGGAATCAAGAGTACTCAGCGGGCTACGTGCCATCGTTGACCTGCCTCACCCGTGACGTTGCTCCCCGTACATGAAATCACCTCGCGATTTCATGTAACTAGCTGTCGTTATTCTAATATTCCAATTGGAAAAACAACCCGAGTTCAAGGGGCTTGCCTTTGGTGTGTTAAGTGGTATAAGCATTGCAAGGTAGCGCAAAGACAGAGAGCAACGCAAGGACAGGTCGCAATGGAAAATGCAAAGCAAGAGGAGAAGCGGGACTGTGTGCGGGCGGCGCTTTGTGTTGATGTGCAATTTTCGGTGCTGGATGCCCATCAATATGAAGCCATCCGGGATAAGAGGGATACTCAGCCTCCGCGGTTTGTCAAGCTCATGAAACAGTCAGTCCCTGGTGAAGTAGAAAACTATCGGGCTGGCCGGGCCTTTGAGTCAAACCTCATAGATTTCTTGATTCAAATAGAGGATAAGCTGGACCGCGTGCTGAAACTCCTGGCCAGGCAGGAAAGATGTGACGAGGGCCTTTTTTGGGGGCAGGGCTTGGATATTAGTGGCAGCGGAATGAGAATTCTGTGCGATAAGGCGGTAAAACCGGGGCAGATCCTTGACGCCAGCTTCAGGATTTCCAGATACCCTGTTGTTTCGTTGCAGGTCTTTGGAAAAGTTGCGCGAGTCAGTCCGGTTCAAGACGACGGCAAGCAGCGCCATGAGATTGCGCTGGAGTTCCTCGACCTGGATGAGGACTATAAGGAATGGATTATCTCTTACGTATTCCAAATACAGCGAGAGGCCATAAGGAGGGAAAAAGAAAGGAAGAAAACCGGAAAATGAGTGATCTCCAACAGACTTCCAACGCATATCCATCGCCACTATCCAGGGAACTGATGCTGTTGAAAAAGCTCACTGATCACTATTGTGGCGTGTACTTTGTTCGAACCCTTGAAGGATTTGTCCACAACCTCAACGGACCTCTTCAAATCCTTTGGATTCGCTCCGAACAAGTGCAGCAGGATATAGGCAAGCTGCAGAAGATGCTTGAAGGGGCCGATGATGCCGAAGCAGTGGCCTTGTCAGACCGCATGAAACAACGAATAGACTCTTTTGTGAAAGGCCTCGATGATCTAAACGAGAGTCTGGGTTTTCTCACAAGAGATATCCTTGCCAAACGGCGTTCTGAGATCGGGCAGGTGAGAATTAACGAGGTTGTTAAAGACACGCTCACCTTGCTCAAAGCGGACATGTTTTTTAAGCACCGTGTGCAGAAGAGTTTCCGGCTGGATGACAGCCTTCCGAATGTCAGGGGACGATATTCGGATCTTTGTGTGATTGTGTTAAACCTGATTCGAAATGCCTTGGAGGCCATGGTGAACTCTGAGGAAAAAGGCCTCACCGTTGAAACTACTAAGCACGAGGATGGTGTTATCATCAATGTACGGGATACGGGTTGCGGTATCTCAGAAGAAGATCGCCCGCGGATATTTGAGCCCTTTTTCACTACGAAGAGGCAAATAGACTACGAAGGCAAGGTCGAGGAACATATGGGGCTTGGTCTCACGCTCGTGTCCCTTTTTCTCGAGGATTGCCAGGGTAATATTGCATTTGAGAGTGTTCCTGATCAGACAACCTTCACTATTCACCTCCCTTGCCATCCCTAACCACCAATCGAGACCTATCCTTCCTTGCAGGTGTCAACTTTCGTCCACGTGGATGTCAAAAAAATGGCCATTTGGAAGAAAAAGCCTTAATGCCCCAGGCGCTTATGGCAACCACACAGCCCTAACACCCTGAGAAGCACATGTTTCATCTGACCTCCTGATTTCTCAGGTCAGAGGCAAATTTTGGTGCGATTAATGCATACTTAATAGAATCCCGATTTTCTAACTATCAAACCCTTTCTATCAACACATGGAGGTTTTGCCTGACAATCCGCAAGAAAATTGGCTAACGATTCAGGGCGGTTTTGCCGATAGATAAGAGCAATAGAATATTTTGTATTTATAGGAGCATGCCATGGAGAGAACTCTTTTTTCAACCCCTGAAGTGGCCGGGTGGCTAGGTGTGTTTCATACCACTGTGAGACGATGGATTGAGAAGGGCAGGATCAAGGGTATCAGGGTAGGAAGAAATTATAAGATCCCGGCCGAGGAAGTCGTCCGAATATTGGACACTCATGGTATCGCTTTGCCTGAGGTTGTGAAGATGCACAGGAGCAGGTCGGAAAACAAAGGCACAGACCTGGCGTCTTACGGGGCAAATCATGGTTCTATCCTGCAAAAACTTTTGATTGTTGAGGAGATAGAAAACCCCGCCTTTGTGTGTCGCAAGACATTCATATTGGGAGCTAATCAAGCCTTTGCAGATTTAGTGGGCCACAGCCAGGCGGATTTGATTGGCCTGAATATTGCGGAGGTGATTGATGATGCTTCTCAGGAAGGGCTTGTCGATTTTACCCAAAGGCGAACGCAACAGCCCGAAAAAGAGCCTGCAGACTACATAACCCATCTGAAGAAGGATAGAAACGGGAAGAAGAAGATAAGAATTACGGCTGGATCCCTTAACAACATAAAAGACGTTTTTCTCCTGGTCGTAAGCGATGCGTGAACAATGACTAAGTGGAGTCGAAGATGAAAAGAAGAGAGGATATGCAAGAAGGTGTTAAAAAGGTCGTTCGCGATGTGTTTGAGAGCATGTACTTTATGTTTCCTGAGGCGATTGAAGAAGGTGATCCAGCGCCTCCTTTGCCCGAGTCATGTTTTAAGGCCGGGGTTGGAGTGAAAAACGGTTCGGAGGTTTTTGTGCTGTATGCTTCTGAAAAACTGGTTATGGATATGGCTGAGAGTCTTTTTGGCACGGACCAACCGATTGAAGAGGCCGATCTTGTCGACACATTCAGAGAGGCTGCCAACATCATTGGCGGAAACCTTGTGACTGCTCTTGAACTTGACAACAGTGTCGGCCTTGACGTTCCTGATGCAGAAAGATTGCAGACCTGCTCAGAACTTGCAACAGCGCAAGGCGCCATTTTTGATATTGACGGCGCCTTTTTCAAGGTGACAGTTATGGAGCCCTCAGGTCTGGAAGGAACAAATAAGGAATAAACATGGATACGAAATTGATCAACCCGTTTGTTGATGCCACGGTTAATGTCCTTGAGACCATGGCTTTTACCAAGGCCCAGGCAGGAAAGCCCTACCTGAAAAAGGATGAAGTCGCCCTGGGAGATGTCTCAGGGATCCTCGGCCTGACGGGTGAAGCCAACTGCACAATCTCGGTTAGCTTTGACAGGCAGAGCATTCTTTCCATTGTGTCGAACATGTTTGGGGAGAAAATGGAGGAAATGAACGATGAGATAAGAGATGCCGTTGGAGAGATTACGAACATGATTTCCGGGCAAGCCAGACAAAAGCTCGACGAGCTGGGAAGGTCATTGCAGGCCGCCATCCCCATCGTGATCATGGGAGAAAACCATACCATTACCCATGTTTCCAGGCATGCCGTAACGGCAATCCCTTTCAGCACGGAAAGCGGGGATTTTACTGTTGAGGTCTGTTTTGAAGACTAAGAACCGGATTTGGGGGAGAAACAAGTCATGGACTTGAACATGAACGTGTTGGTGGTTGACGATTTTGCTACCATGCGACGGATCATAAAGAACGTTTTGAAACAGATCGGATTTACCAAGATACTGGAGGCAGACGATGGCACAACAGCCCTTGCGGTGCTCAAGAAGAACAAAGTGGATTTGATCATATCTGACTGGAATATGCCCAAGATGACCGGACTGGATTTGTTAAAAAAGGTAAGAGGGGAAGAATCGACAAAGAGTATCCCGTTTGTGATGGTTACGGCAGAGGCTCAAAAGGATAACGTATTGCAGGCGGTTCAGGCTGGTGTGAGTAATTACGTTGTAAAGCCGTTCACGGCTGATGCCATAAAAGAGAAGTTGACGCGGGTGTTTGCGAAATAAATCTGTAAGCCCGAATCGCAAAAGGGGGTGTATTCAATGGATATTGATAGAATAACCGGGGCTATTCACTCGACAAAACCTGCCGGCCACGAAAAGGCAAGGAAAGACAAGACCTTTGCTCAGGTTTTGAACAGGGCCATGGATACGGTGCATGCTAACAAATGTTGCCAAGATGCCCCGGTTTCCGTAAGTGAGGTCGCTCCGGTTGCCTGCAGTGAGGTTTCCTCGGTTGGCGGCAGACCAGCCTTGCAACGTGCGTCTAATCTGCTTGATTTGATGGAGGAATACGCACAGGCTTTGAGCGATCCAAGAAAGACGTTGAGGTCAATTGAGCCCATAGTCCTCCGGATGCAGCAGGCGCTCAAAGGTCTGGATGTGCAATCACTCTCTTATCAGAGGGAGAATGACGAACTTGCTAGACTTATAAATCAGATATCTGTCACCGCCAGTGTCGAGGCATTTAAGTTTCAGCGCGGGGATTATATCGGCGACTAATATAGGTCTCAGAAGTTTTACAACTTATTGAAGTTATAGGGAGTTGTTGAGACTTGGATCTCTGCCTCGCATCTGGAATGATGGAATGATGGAATATTGGAATGATGGAATAGCCGACTTCGCCATAGTAGCCCATGGCTACGACGGCTGAATTGGAATGTCGAAGATCCCGTCTTTAGCGGGGTTGATTTTCAGAGGAAGTTTCCTGTTTTTTGATTCTCCTGTCAATCCGCCTCCGGCGGACCATTTACCCAGGACCCCTGTCTGCCGACAGGCAGGCAATATTCCAACATTCCGATTGTGAGCGAAGCGAACCAAGTTCCGCTGGTAGAATCCATACAGGTTGCCCATAATCCTCTTGATTTGTTTTCAGATTAGGCTTATAGAAGGCCTGCGGGATCGGTAAGGAACTTCCGCGATTTCAATATTGCTTTTGTTTGAACGGGGTGGGCATTACCTATGGAAAAGATACTGATCATAGATGATGATCCCGAAATTCTGGACGTGATTGCCGATGTGTTGCGGCAAGCCGGATATGAGGTCGATCAAGCCGAAGACGGCAGGAGGGCGATTCGGTGCATTGAGGATGATTTCTATGACTTGGTGATAACGGATCTGAATCTGCCCAAGGTCGACGGCATGAAGGTCTTGCAATATGTTGTGGACCAGTCTCCCGAAACCATGTGTATCATGCTAACGGGTTATGGCACGATCAGGGGTTCTGTGGAAGCTATAAAGATGGGCGCTTTTGACTATATCAGCAAACCTGTCAAGTCAGACGAGATCTTGATAGTCGTGGAAAAAGCGCTGAAATACAGGCAGCTTGAAAGAGAGAACATACTCCTAAAGCAGCAGCTTCGGAAAAAGTATCGGTTCGAGAACTTCATTGGTGACAGCCAACCAATTCAAAAGGTTTTTGAGCTTATAGAAAGGGTCGCGGACACGGATAGCACCGTGCTCATCACGGGCGAAAGTGGCACGGGAAAAGAGCTGATCGCCAAGGCTATCCATTACAATAGTTACCGCAGAGATAACCCGATGGTGGTGATCAATTGCGGGGCAATTCCCGAGGAGCTTTTGGAAAGTGAACTCTTCGGACATGAGAAAGGGGCCTTCACGGGCGCTCATAAGATGAGAGTGGGCCGTTTTGAGTTGGCTAATGGCGGGACTATTTTCCTGGATGAGATTGGGGACATGAGCCCCAACTTGCAGGTTAAGTTATTGAGAGTACTTCAGGAGCAGAAGTTCGAAAGAGTGGGCGGCACGAGAACTCTTGAGATAGATGTCCGCATCATCGCTGCGACGAACAAAAACTTGATTAGCGCGGTCAATAAGGGGACATTCAGACAGGACCTCTACTACCGACTGAACGTTATCCCAATAAAGGTTCCACCCTTGAGACACAGAACAGAAGATATTCCGTTGCTTATCGATTTTTTTATGAAGAAACACAAGAAACAGAAACGAAAACGTATTTGTGAATTTGCCCAGGATGCAGTTGGTTGCTTGGTGGAATACAGTTGGCCCGGCAATGTCCGGGAACTCGAGAACTTGCTAGAACGACTGGTCATCCTTTCAAATGGGGACACCATCGAGATTGAGGATATTCCCGAATCGATTAAGGGGAAAGCCAGCAAGCTTGATTCTGTTGAAGTGAGGATCCCCAATGACGGCATTGTTTTTGACCAAGCTGTTGAAGAGTATGAGAAAAAACTGATCCTTCAAGCCCTGGGTGAGACCAACTGGGTGAAGACCAAGGCCGCGAAATTACTCAACATCAATCGAACCACCCTCATCGAGAAGATGAAGAAGAAGAACCTCCTCAAGCCTGCGGTTGCTTCATGATCCAGGTCTTTTTGTCAATAATCTGACATAATGTAATGGAGTATTGGAGTAATGGATAAAGACCGGTTCCAGTACTTCAATACTCCATCACTTCAATACCCCCGGGTTTTTTCGATCACTCCAGCACTCCAGCACTCCACAAGCCATTGAAATTCCAGGAAGCCAAATTCCCTCCGGGTAAAACCAGAGCCGGGTCATCTCAGTCCGGATGTTTATAATTGTTGGACTGTGGACACGCAGGGTCAGGCAACATGCTCACACATTCCTTGGCATGTTAATTGCTCAACCATGGGGATACGATAGGCATCCTAGTATTGATAATTTAGGCCGGTGGGTCATAACACTTGGATATCCATGCATTTTAGAGTCAAAAGACGGACTATTCTGATTTTTGTTATGGTGATTTTTTCCTGCGTTGGACATCTGCGTGCCGAAGGCCGAGGCTATGACGTTATTGAGCAGGTTTCGACCCATTCTGAGGGGGACGTCTCCTCGGTCCTTATCAAATTGACAGGTTATCCCGCCTATAAGGTAATCCCGGTTGAAGATCGGGAGATGCTAGTTGCCTTCAAGGATACCGAACTTTCAGGGGATGTCTATGCCAGCGAGACCATAGTGGGAGACAAACTGGTGAAGGGCGTAGAGATAACCCAGAAGGCATTCCGTGTGGTTTGTGTGCTTGTCAAGACGTACAAGCCATATAGCGAGATTGGATACCAGGTAAAAGAGGGCAAAGATGTTCTTTGCATTGAAATCAGAACCAAATCGAAGCATCACGAAAAAGGCTTGAAACAATCCACGTCCCCAAAGCCACCTCTTGACGAGTTGACTGGTTTTGATGCAGCAGTGTCGACAGATGATTCGTTTGGTGCAAATGGCTCGGTCAGACCAGCACCAGGCACTGCTCTCTTTCTGGAAGCCGCAGAGTTTTGCAAAATGGGGGAATGGGAAAAAGCCATTCCGATTCTTGAGAAAGTTATTCAGTCCTATCCCGAAAGCCGGCATTCAGAACGTGCCTATTTCCTGTTGGCCAAGAGCTTCCATGGCAAGTTTGAAAAAGAGATCTCTGAGCATCTTGTTGACATTACCGCGCATTATCAAGCCGCCATCAGCAAGTTCCCGGAATCTGACTACGTGCCTGGCGCCAGGGTATCCATGGGAAACTGTTACTTAGAGGCAAATCAATACCATGAAGCTATGGCGCACTATGGTCTTGTCGGGAAGGAAAACAAGGACCCCAGAGCTGCTGCTGAGGCCCTGCTTCAACGGGGCAGGGTTCTTGCCGCGACCAGGAAACCCTTGGAGGCGCTTCAGGCCTTCGAGGAGCTTCAGAGACGTTATCCCAAGACACGATTTGCCACAAAAGCAAAGATCGAGGCAGCAAAGACATTCTTTGACATGAAATCCTTCAAGCGTTCCCTAAGGACCCTGATCGAAATCACGAAGACACGGCCAGATGAGGTCTACAAGAATTCTGATGTCCTGCTGTACACTGGCAACAATTACTGCGAACTGGGACAACTGCAAGAGGCCAGAGATGCTTTCTCCAAGGTCCTTAATTACTTCCCTGAGCTGGAATCAGCTGATTTGCTCCTAACAAGGATTGCCGACACCTATCGTGAAGAAGGGCTGAGCGATGAGGCGGGCAAGCTGTATGACCTGGTTGCAAGGACATATCCCCAAACCGAAGGGAGCCTGATTAGCTTGCTTCGTCTTGCTGCGGAAGCTGAAAAAGCCGAAACTAAAAACACGCCTGTACAAGACCAAGGAATGCCTGTTACGAAAACAGCTCATGAGATCTATGAGCAAATCATAGAGGAATTTCCTGACAATTCCTTATCTCAGCTTGCCATGCTGAAGCTTGCCATTTTCCAGAAGAAAAACGGAGAATACGAAAAGAGCGTTCTCACCTTGAGAAAGATCCTGGTTGACTATCCCAGGACAAAACTGAGGGAGGAGATCAAGTCCGAGCTTCAGGCATCACTGGAAACGATTTTCGAACGAAAAACGAAAAGTGGCGAAATTGAGAGAATAGTAAGTTACTATGAGAAGATGAAATCTAGCTTGCCTTTCGGAGAAATGGGAAATGTCCTGTTGCTCCTTGGCGAGGCTCATAAGAGACTTCATTTGTACGGACATGCCCTTTTAATGTTCAGCAAAGCCGGAAATTTCTCCGCGGACAAAGATCAGCAGATCAGAATCCTGCTTGGTCTGGGGGAATCTGCCTATAAGGTAAAGAAATTTGATGAAGCTGAGGGAGCGCTGAAAGATTTTGTCACAAGATACCCTGGGCACAAGGAGGCTTCAAACGCTTATTATTGGCTAGGCAGTATTTTTTTGGAACGTCGACAATACGAGCCAGCCCTGGAGTCCTTAAGGGCTGCTCTTGGGAAAAACCCTGAAAGAGACGATCGGATCAAGATCCTCACGGCAATGGCCAAAGCATCAAACGCTCAGGGACATTATGAGAATGGCGTAAGGTCGCTGAAAGATGTCATCGCCCTATTGAGCCTGAACAAAGGCAGTCCCTCAGAGGATCTGTTCCTTGCGTACCGAGAACTGGGCGAGACCTATGTGAAACTGGGACAAAAGGAAAAAGCTGTGCCTGTCTTCAAGGGTGCCCTGGAATTGGGCTTAAAAGGCCAGGACATCCACAGCCTGCAGTTCAGGCTTGCACAATGCTATCAGTGGGTAAAAGCTACGAGCAAAGCACAGGACATGTTGAATCAGATCGTGGCCTCCGGGGACCCATTCTGGAGCAAGGTTGCCCAGGTGCAAATCAATGAGATCAATATTAAAGAGTCTGTCGACAAGTTTGGTTATGGCTTGAACAAGTCATGATGACTTCGCAAGAAGCTATCAAATCGACGGCACAGTAAAAAGGTAACCGTTCACGGGTTCAGGGCTTCAGGGTTCAACGAAAATTTGAACCGTATAAGTATATGAAGGCGCTACGGATAACGAACAACAGATAACGGATAACCATGAACGGTGAACGGATAGCGGTGAACGGTTACACATGTAAGGACTTATATGGATAGCAGGAAGAGCATACTGCTGGTTGAAGACAAATATGAAGAGAGAATGGCCCTGCGTGACAGCTTGAGGGGTTGGGGGTTTGACGTGACTGCCGCCAGCGATGGTGTCAGAGGCTTCGAAAAATTCAACGCCAAGGACTACAACCTTGTCATCAGCGACCTGAAGATGCCAAAGATGGACGGCATTAGGCTACTGACCAAGATTAAGGAACAGAGAAATAACGTTCCGGTCATACTTATCTCTGGGTACGGGACGGTTGAGTTGGCTGTTGAAGCTATGAGGCTGGGCGCCTTTGACTTCATGGTAAAGCCACTTTCGCCAAAACTCATTGAGACTGTGGTGAAGACGGCTGCAGGGAATGGTTCGCCTTTATCAGGAAAGCACGATTCTAAACCATCAGAACCCATTATTATAACGAGAAGTTATCAACTGCTTCGTCTATTGGACTTGGCAAAAAAAGTAGCCGATAGCAAGGCTTCCATTTTTATCCAAGGCGAAAGTGGCACAGGAAAGGAGCTTTTGGCCCGCTTCATTCACGATGAAAGCGGTGGGCGGAACAAGCCTTTTGTTGCCCTTAACTGCGCGGCCCTTCCGGACGGACTTCTGGAAAGTGAACTTTTTGGCCATGAGAAGGGATCATTTACAGGGGCGATAACTAGAAAGCTTGGAAAGTTCGAATTGGCCCATGGCGGCACTATGCTCCTTGATGAAATAAGTGAGATGAATATCCACCTCCAGGCGAAACTGCTGCGGGTTTTGCAGGAATCCGAAGTTGACCGGGTGGGGGGGCACAATCCTATCCCCATCGATGTTCGGGTGATTGCAACGACGAACCAGGACCTTGAGTCAGCCTTAGAAGAAAAAAAATTCCGGGCAGATCTCTATTATCGCTTGAACGTAATTCCAATGAAAATTCCACCACTGCGTGAGAGAAAGGAAGATATCCCTCCACTGCTTGACTATTTTATTAGCAAGTACAACAGGATGAACGGTCGTAATGTCAAGGGCTTGACAGATGATGCCGCCAGGGCCCTTGTCCAAATGGAGTGGCCCGGTAACGTCAGAGAGCTTGAGAATACCACAGAGCGGGCCGTGCTCTTGTGTGAAGGGGATCTTATTGAAAAGGACGATCTGTTTCTGGGAGACCCACCCAGGATAGCTTGCGAAGCGTCATTTCCAGTGGCAGGCTCTATTAGAGAGATGGAAAGAAAGATGATTTTTAGCGCCCTTGACCAGACCGAAGGAAATAGGACCCATGCTGCTGACATCCTTGGCATTAGTGTACGAACGTTACGGAACAAATTGAATGAATACCGGCAAAAGATGAAAACGTTCTAACGGGGCACACAAATTGCTTAACAAAATCGCGAAGCGCTATTCCGTCTTAAAGCGGCGAATCCAGCCGTCCGCCTGCGGGCCGTAGCCTTCGGCGGAGAGCTCGTAGCCAAGGCTACTTTCAGCCTTCGAAGCTTCGGCGAAGTAGGCATGGCGAAGTCGGCGCCGCGCTGCATAAAATCGGGAAGCGATTTTATTAAAGGAAACACTATGCCAATCAAGTCTTTGTTTGGAAAAACATATCAGGTTATTGAGCGATCTCTTGAGATAGGAAAGGTGCGACACGGTCTCATAGCCGGCAATGTCGCCAATGTGGATACGCCGGGCTACAAGGCCAGAGAGATTGATTTTGACAAGGCCCTAAAGGATGCCCTTGAAAAAAGGAGAATTGGCCTTACACAAACTCATCCCCGTCATTTTGGAATCCCGGGATCGGGGGCGGCAAACTACGAAATCTCTTATGCAGAGCAGTCCTGGGTTGACATTGACAGAGAGATGTCAAAATTGGCGGAAAACAATCTGCGGTACCAGACGAGCATTGAGGTTCTATTGAGAAAGTTTTCTGGCTTGAAACACACCATAACCGAAGGAGGACGATAATGGATTTCCTGACTGCGCTTCACATTAGCAGCACAGGCCTGACAGCCCAGAGAACAACAATGAATGTCATTTCCACGAATCTCGCCAACGTGAATACGACCCGTACCCCAGGAGGTATCCCGTACAGGAGAAGAGTTGCCCTTATGGAGGCCAAACCCGTGGAGGATTTTGAGTCAGCGCTGAATTCACAGTCTGAGTCATTGTGTGGCGTGCGCGTGAGTGAAATTGTCGAAGAGATGACGGCTTTCAGGCAGGTGTATAGACCTGGCCATCCGGATGCGAACGAAATGGGCTATGTGTCTTTTCCAAATGTTAATGTGGTTACTGAAACGACAGACATCATGCTTGCCAGGAGATCCTATGAGGCAAATGTAACCGCAATCTCAGCAACCAAGAGAATGGCGCTGAAGGCCCTTGAGATAGGGAAGTAGTGATGATGCCGGATGCCGTTCAACATGTTGCCGGAGCATCATAACGGCTGTCAAAATCCGAATATCGAATATCGAAATCCGAAACAATATCAAAATTCAAATGCTCAAAATTCAAAACATACAAAAGAAGTTTAGCCCTGTGTCTTTCAATGTTTTGGTCATTGATATTTTGGTCATTGGAATTTGTTTCGAATTTCGATATTCGAATTTCGAGTTTCCCCGTCTTTGACAGATCGATGAAATGTATGTACTTCTGCGATATTTCATTTTGCCATTTCAAGATGCAGAATTTATGAGACGGGTACTAGTCATACGGGAGAAATAGATGAGCGATTTAATAATTCAGAGCAAGATCCGTCCTGATGCTTTTGGCGCAGGGGGAAAAGCTCGCGGTAAATCCGGAGGGTTTTCTGATTTTATCCAACAAGCTGTCAGACACGTGAACGACATGCAGATTGAGGGTGACAGATCCGTCGAGAAACTCGCGAAAGGACAGGTGGGTATCCATGAGACTATGATTTCCCTTGAAAAGGCCGGTATTTCCCTAAGGCTTCTCCTTCAGGTTCGAAACAAGGCCATGGATGCCTACAGGGAGGTTATGAGAATGCCGTTCTAGTTGTCTCCGGGTATTTGAAATGATGAATAAAGAGGAAGAATGAGAGCGCTTATCGAACAGTTCATTGCCGTTTTCAAGGCCATGCCCACCCCTAAGAAGGTTACCATGGCAATTGTGCTGGCGCTTGTGGTGACCGGCTTTGCCATGATGTTCTTCTGGGCCAATCAGGTTGATTATCAAGTTCTATACGGTAATCTTTCCCAGGAGGACGCAGGCAAGATCGTATCCAAGCTAAAGGAACAGAGGATTTCATACAAGCTTGGCGGTGGAGGCGCCACGGTTTTGGTCCCAGCCGACAAGGTCTATGAATTGCGACTGGCCCTGGCCAATGACGGGTTGCCGGCAGGAGGTCATGTAGGCTTTGAGATTTTTGACCAGACGAATTTCAGCACCACCGAATTTGTCCAGAGGCTCAACTATCAAAGGGCGCTTCAAGGCGAACTGGTGAGAACCATTAACGATTTTCGAGAGGTTGAACATTGCCGCGTTCTTTTGGTCATGCCTGAAGACTCTCTGTTTGTCGAAGACAGCAAGCCCCCATCGGCCTCTGTGCTGTTGAAACTCAGGTCTCCGCTTGCTCCTGATAAGGTCGCAGGGATTGTGCATCTTGTGGCAAGCGCTGTGGAGGGGCTTGTGCCCGAGCAGGTTACGATCGTTGATACTTCCGGCAAGGTGTTGTTCAAGGGGCCGAATCAGGCAGATCAGTCGGCTCTTTTGACCAGCAACGGGCTCGATTATCAACGTCAGATAGAGGCGGGGATCGCAGGACGTATTCAGAGTATATTGGAAGGCATTGTGGGCAAAGGCAAGGCAATAGTGCGTGTCAGCGCTGACATAGACCTTGATCAGATCGATTTTAGTGAAGAGAAATATGACCCCGACAGCAGTGTGATCAGGAGCAGACAGCGCAAATCTGAGTTGTCTGAAAAAGACAGGGCAAAGGGATCGGCAGCTCGTCTTGAGACTACCAACGAGGGCACTATCCCTGTTCAGGGGACTGACGCAAGGACGCGATCTCAGAAAGACGATGAAGTCGTCAACTACGAGATAAACAGAGTCACGCGACATGTCACAAAGCCTTCCGGGGGAGTCAAGAGGCTTTCGGCAGCAGCAGCCGTGGATGGAAACTATGAAGTAGCTACGGCCGAAGATGGCTCAGAAACAAAAAAATACGTGCCAAGAAGCAAAGAAGAACTGCAGGAGCTTGAAAATATCGTAAAAAGGGCCATGGGCTTTGATGAGGACCGCGGCGACCAGGTCTATGTAAGTTCTTTCCCACTTTCAATTTCATCTGACATAAGCGGGATCTTTGAAAGGCCAGGGACAGACTGGTTGGGCCTGGCGCGTCAGTACTCCAAGACAGCGCTTAATTTCGCGCTGGTCATCCTGGTTTTTCTGTTTGTGGTTCGACCGCTCCTGAGATCAGTCAAAGAAATCGGCACGATTGGTCAGAGCGCAAAACAGTTGCCTGCTTTGGAAGGGGAATCAGGAACAACTGCCTTGCCGGATGGGCAATCCGGATCGGCTGCGTTGCCTGAACCCAAGGATAAAAGCATACGGGAGCGGACAATGAGGCTGGCACGAGACAATGCAGAAAGAACCGAACAATTGCTCAGGGGTTGGTTGCACGAGGAAAAGTGATGGCACAGAGTGTTACTTTAGATGCTCAAAAATTGACGGGACCACAGAAGGCAGCAGTCTTTCTTATGATGATGGGAGAACAGTTTACCTCAGAAATGCTAAAGAAGATGGATGAGGAAGAGGTTGGCACGCTTGCCTCCCATATGTCGATTATCGAATACGTCCCTCCTGATGTCATGAGAAACGTTCTAACGGAGTTTGCAAAGAATATTGAAACCAATCAATTAGTAATCAAAGGAGATGCCTTTTTAAAGGCTCTTATGGATCTTGGCATGGACAAGGAGAAGGCCGACACCATTTACAAGGAAATCGAAAGAGGCAAAAAGAACGCCCCCTTCAATTATCTTGAGGCGATGGATGCCAAGGACCTTATAAACCTCATTAAAGGGGAACATCCTCAAACCATTGCCTTGATACTGGTTCATCTGAGTTCGGGGAGGGCTGCCGAAATCCTGAAGGGATTGCCAAGCGAGACGCAAGGTAAGTTGGCAATGCGAATCGCGGAAATCAATCGCGTGCCTAAGGAAGTCATCAAGGAAGTAGACGACGCACTCAAAAAGGAGCTTCTGAGCCGAGGCGACGCAGAGGGTGGGAAGAAAATCGGCGGAGTTGGCGCCCTTGCCGATATACTGAATGAAGTCGACAGAGAGACCGAAGAAAACGTGCTGAGTGCAATTGAAGAAGAGAGAGTGGAAATCGCCGATGAAGTCAGGCAACTGATGTTTATCTTTGAAGATCTTCTTAAGGTAGATGATCGCGGCATGCGTGAGATCTTAAAGCAGGTGGAGAGTCAGCAACTAAGCATAGCGCTGAAGACTGCCTCAGAAGAAATGAGGGAGAAGATCTTTGGCAATCTGTCGTCAAGGGCAGGAGAGATGCTTCGTGAGGATATGGAGGTTATGGGACCCGTGAAACTGAGCGAAGTTGAAAAGGCCCAGCAGAATATAATCCGGGTTGCCAGGGAACTTGAAGCTGAGGGGAAGGTGGTTCTCGCGAAAGGGAAAGAAGATGTCCTTGTCTAGTAACACAGGGGGAACAGGGTTACACGGCGAAGCTTGGGTGGCATATCAAATGGAGTGTTTTGATGGCGCGGGTCCTTCTTCGGCCTCCAAAACTGATAGTTGCGTTTTTGAAGCCTTTTGCGACAGTGATAACGGCGAAGTTGACGTGTTTCAGTATATGTCCTCAGATGGTAGAGAAAGCGCCAAAGAGATTGCAGGCAAAGCTGCGGCAAGAGCGAAGGAGATTGTGGCTGAAGCCAAGAATAAGGCAAGCTCGATTGAACGGGATTCCTACGAAGAAGGGTTTGCCCAGGGCGAGAAAGACGGCCAGGAGATGGGAACCAAGAAACTCGAGAAGGTCTTGGAACGGATCCATCAGGCCTTGCAGGAGATGGTTGCCTACAAGAAGGAGTTCATCAAACTTTACGAGAAAGAGACATTGGATCTGGTTTGCCGCATTGCCGAAAAGATCGTCCGCGGAAGAGTCAAGATAGACCGTGGCATTGTTCGTGAAACAATTTTTGAGGCCTTAAACCTTGTGGCAGACCGATCAGAGGTGACGGTCAAGGTCAGCCCCGAAGACATCGAATATGTAAAAGAGCTGAGACCGGAGTTTTTTGATCGCATAACGGACTTGAAATCCATAACAATGGAACCTGATCCCTCCATCAGTCCGGGTGGTTGTATTATGGAAACCGCCTTTGGCCATGTAGACGCCCGGCTGGAGAGCCAGTTGGAGAAGATTACAGCGGTAGTCATGCAGACTTTTGAAGAAGAGAACGCAGAAATGGTGAATCGTCAGTCGTGAACTGGAACCAATATATAGATGCCGTAAATTCCAGCCGGTGCATAACGGCCGAAGGCAGGGTTGTTAAGGTAACCGGACTTATTGCAGAAGGCCACGGTCCGGGCATGGGTGTGGGGAGTACTTGCAGTATTCGGAACGCGGAAGGGGAAGATGTACTGGGCGAAGTGGTTGGTTTTAAGGATCGTAGAATAATGTTGATGCCCTACGGAGAAATGAGGGGCATCAGCCCGGGATGCAAGATCTTCCTTGTGCATGATCGGCCATACGTCCCGGTGGGGGATGCTTATCTGGGAAGAGTGGTGAACGGTTTCGGTGAACCTATTGATGGACGTGGCCCGATTCCTTCGAGCGTTCACTATCCCCTGTACGGCAAGGTGATTAATCCTATGAACCGGCGTTGTATAGGCGAAGTGGCCGATGTGGGCATTGGCGCGCTCAATACTCTGATAACGATTGGCAAGGGGCAGCGGGTGGCAATAATATCGGGCTCAGGTGTCGGCAAAAGTGTTCTCATGGGGATGATGGCGCGACATACGAAGGCCGACGTTAGCGTTGTTGCCATGATTGGAGAACGGGGGCGGGAAGTAAGGGACTTTGTTGAACAGACTCTCGGCCAAGAAGGGCTGCGGAAATCTATTGTTGTGGCGGTAACTTCTGATATGTCTCCGTTGATCAGAATGCGTGGGGCTCACCTGGCTACCACCCTTGCGGAATACTTCAGGGATCGGGGCATGGACGTGCTTTTGGTCATGGACTCCATTACGAGATTTGCAATGTCTTCACGCGATGTTGGCCTGGCTGTGGGAGAACCCCCCACAGTAAGAGGCTATACCCCATCATTTTTTGCCCAACTTCCCAAGCTCCTTGAACGCGCGGGAAGCATTGAAGGCAAGGGAGCCATAACGGGCATATACACAGTTCTGGTGGAAGGCGATGATATGAATGATCCGGTTGGAGATGCAGTCCGATCGGTTGTGGACGGTCATATCGTCCTATCAAGGAACCTGGCAAATAGAGGTCATTACCCGGCCATAGACGTCCTTGCCAGTGTCAGCAGGGTCATGAGGGAGATTGTTGATCCACAACATATGAAACTTTTCCGGAAGGTCACGGAGATCATGGCCACGTATCGTGATGCCGAAGATCTCATATCGATCGGGGCCTATGTGGATGGCAGTGACCCAAAGATCGATTATGCCAAAAAGATGATTGAAAGGATTAATGCATTTTTGAGGCAAGACATTGTTGAAAAAGTATCATTTGAGGTCGGAATCAGCAGGTTGAAGAAGTTGTTTGAAGACGTCGATCATGAAACGGTTTAAATTCAGGCTTGAACCTGTCATTCGATATAGACAATACCTTGAACGGCTCGCCCTGATAGAGCTGGCCAAGGCAAAACAGGACCTTTTTCAGACCAAGAAAAGAATCCAAGAAATGCAGCAGAGCAGAAAGGATGCCGCAACTGAGCTTGACTCTCGACAGGCAGAAGGGATGAAGGCGAGTCGATATCGAATCTATACTGACTATTTACAAGGATTGAGCGATAGGATTGAATCCGAAAACGAACGTTTGGTCGGGATCGGCAGAACAATTAAAGAAAGGCGCCAGGCTGCTGAGGCCGAACGGATCAAGAAAGAGACCTTGGAGTGGGTAAGGCAGAGCGAATACACGAAGCATGTGCAAAGGATTAACCTGGCAGAACAAAAGACAGCAGATGAACTTGTCAGCCTGAGGCGAGGGTCGTGTGAGTTTTGAGGGAAGGCAAATAGTATGAGCAGTAAACGCTCACCCATAAGATCTTATGCATTGATAATACTGTTGTGCTTTCTTATTGTCAAGTTAGGTTTGACCACCATATTTGTATGCACAAAAAACCCCACTCTTTCAGCGCCTATTTGGGAAAGCGCTGCAGCGTTGGCAAAGGATGATAAGGCAAGCCGCACAAAGAATCGGACATCAGGGTCACCGCCAGACACGGCGAGTCAAGCGCCTCCTGATGCGCCAGACCTGACCGAGCTCCAGAAGGAGATCGCGTCGCTTGAAGCCCACTTGAAAGGGATCAATCAAGATATTGACAAGTACTTCAAGGCGGGTGCGCCAAAGACCGTAATAAGTCCGGAAACCCTTGAACAGAAACGCGCTCAACTGGAGAAAGAAGGAGAACGGCTCAAAGAGGAACGGAAACGGATAGAAGCGCTGAAACAGGAACTCGATGAAAAGTTTGTCAAACTAACGAAAATACAGGATGCCATACAGAGCAAACTCGACGAAAAGAAGATCCTTCAAGACAAAAGGATCAAGCACCTGATCAAGATATATACGACAATGCCTCCGAAAAAAGCTGCCGCCCTTATAGAAAAGCTTGAGATGGAAATCATTATTGCTGTGCTTTCCAAAATGAAAGGAGAAAATGTGGGGCAAATCCTCCCGTACGTGCCGCCCGAAAAAGCCGCCGCGATAAGCCAACGCCTTGCCAAACTCGGTTTATGAGTATAGAATTAAATTTAGGGATTCAGGGATTGAAGAATTAACGGAAATTCTAAATTCTTCAATTCCGGTTCATCCGGGTTACGGACGTTCCATTTTTTCGATATAGATATTGAAAGTGCCCTGGGATTGGCTCGGAGTTGTTGCCTCCGGTTTGGAAGACACACCAGTACCGTAAACAACGCTTTCATTGCCTTGTTCGTCCACAACCCTTTTTACAGGAGTGGTATGAAACAGCTTCAGGATCATTTCCTCTGAATAACCCGCTTTTTTCAGTAGCTCAATTTGCTCTGCTGAAAGGTCCGCCTTGGCAGGGTCCTTGTATCGGTCGGCCAAAATTACCCCCTCCAGCATCTTATCATCCGCCCCGAATCTCTTCAGTGTTATTAGAAAAGCGGCTGTGACAGAACAGGTTTGTTCGGCAATCAGCGTTTGAATTACAGCATCGCTGATCTTTGCTTTTCTCATTCTCTCGATATCGCCCGGACTGACCAGAGAGTTCATTGCCCAAACGGCAGAACTTAGGACTATCGCCAGACCTATAGCGCCAATGACTTTTAGATCTCTTTTCATGTGGTATCAGGCGTAGATGTCCACCAAGCTTCCCTTTTCAAAACTGGTGGGGTGTTTCGCAGGTCGAGAAACACGGGGTTCGCGCAAATCCTTAGATATCTCGTTTGTATCTTGACGTTGAAGAGTGGCCATGTATGGGTGTTTCCCGGAAGATGAGCTTGTTTTTGCAATTGGGAAAACCTGAACATGTTGTGTGGGACTTACTCCCATGTTTAACTTGTCTCCTTAAGAAGATATCTCATCACATTTATAAAATAATAAGAGGTAAGTCTCGTAAAGTCAAGGGTTTTGTTGGCTCCTTCTCTTCGGTGTGAGGACCCATGTCCTGTGGGAGTGGATTGTTTGTGTGGCCGGGATGGGAAACCGGGGAAATATTTTCCTCCACACCTTCTGCAGGGGAAATTATTTCAGCCTTTTCCGCGTATTTGGTGTTCTAAAATGCAGGCCGCTTCCCTAACCTCCTGTCTTTCCAGCTAATATCTCCGGCGGTCTCTTTTGGCATGTTCGTTGCTCTAAACACAGCCAGCGACCATGAAAACCAGAGGGATCACATAAGACAAACATGAATCCGCAAGCAATAAAACTCGACTGTCTCCTTGAGCACGTGAACGCCGGCCCGCAACAAGGCGCTGCAGGAAGGACCGGGAATAAGGGAGAATCCGGGAAGCTGTTCTTGCTGTTCCTGGACCAGACATTGGCTGCTGCCAAGAAAAGTTTTTCGCCTAAGGAGGATCAGTGTGCAAAGGTTAAGTGTGACTGGCTCGATCTGCTTCGAAACCAGTTGTTGTCTGCCGGCCTTGCCTTAAAGGACATTTCGTTATCTGGCAAGGCGTTGCCTGGGCTGGAAAAACTCCTGTTGGCCGAGGGCCTCCCGGAATCCGATGTAAAAGCCTTTCTCAAACGACTTTTTAGTGGTGATAGCGGACGTGAGATCAAGATCACCGAACTTTTTGAGAAACTCGCAGATCTAAGAAGAATGTGCGAGAAAAAAACCAGTGATCCTGTGCTTGAAGTCTCGGTTCTGCCCTATTTGGAGACGCTGTTACGTTGCCTTGGCCTGGATGTTCAGCAGGCAAAAAAGGTCATCGGCCAGGCAAGGGTTGACGGCGGAGATCTAAGCCTGAAAGATCTCATCCAGAACCTGAAAGGAATTGCGGAGGAGCTGCCCAAAGGAACCAAGCACTTTGACCAACAGACCGCTGAGGAAGCAAAGGGCATGCTGGCACGCATGGGCCTGGCAAAAGAGGCGGCCAGAATAGACGGGCCTATGTCCTTGGAACGATTTGTCCGGATCATTGAAGAGAAGATTGGCGGCCTGTTGCCACAGAGGCTGTCCCAAGATCAGGTGGAGAGTCAAGTAAAGGGGCTTCTGGCCAACGTGTTGTTGGCATCTAATGAAAAGGGTCCAAAGTTCACCTTGGAGCCGCGTTATTCCCGCAAACTCAAGGGGCTTCCCCACGATGGACTCAAGGGTAACGGTAATCGGACGGGGGAATCAACGGCAGAAGCCTGGAAAGAAGTGGCGTCTCAGTTGAATAAGCCTGCAGTCAAGGGTGAAGGGGCTGCTGAATTGCAATCAGAAAGGGAGAAGTTCTTTCACGGAATAAAAAGACTGGCTGATACTGTTCGGAATGAACCTTCGGAAAAGACGGCTGAGCAGAAAAGCGGGACTGCAGCCCTCCCGGGAAGAGAAGCCATAATGGGCCGAGCGCCTGTTTCTCAGGCCGTTACAGGACAAGGAGCAAGAGTCATTCCCATGCACGTTGTTGATCAAGTGGGAAGACAGCTAGGCCTGGCCCTGAAGAGGGGAGACAATCAGGTGCGTGTCCAGTTAAAGCCTCCCCACCTCGGATCCATTCAACTGGAGATGACGCTCAAGGAAAACGTATTGAAAGTGGCCATGATCACCGAGCATCATTCTGTTAAAGAAATATTGATGTCTCATGTCCATGAACTCAGAGACGCTTTGGTGCAGCAAGGTGTTGAACTCCAAAAGATAGACGTTGAAATCAACCATAACTTCGGCCACTCCATGGCCAATGCTCAAAAGGACCTCCGTGGGGCACAATCCCGGAGGCACAGCCCGGCTTCTTCATTTGGTGAATCAGAAGGCGAGGCGGTGATTGCCGATGCAGCAGCGCGCCATATGCGCGGGAATGCATTGTTGGATATGTTTGCATAGAAACAGAGTCACTGGTCATTAGTCATTGGCGGACAGCAAATATTCATAATCACCAATGACCAATGACAAAACACGAAAGGAGCGATACCATGTCCATAGCAGCTCTTGAACCAATCTACTCTCAGACCCCAGTCGTTAGCTCGAAATCCAAGGACGAACTCGGGATGAATGAATTCCTGACTATGCTGGTTGCCCAACTTAAGCATCAAGATCCCTTGAATCCTATGGAGGGCACGGATTTTACCGCGCAGCTAGCCCAGTTTTCCGGCCTTGAGCAGCAATTTAAGATGAACGACTACCTCGCGGATATCCAGGAGACCCTGATGGGTCAGGAGAACGGCAATGCCATTGACTATATCGGAAAGATGGTCAAGACCTATGATAACACAATTTGCATAAAGGACGGGCAAACGGACTCGAGTTCCTATGAACTGGAGAACGGGGCCGATGTGACCTTTACTATTTACAACGAACAGGGAGTTGAGGTCCGAAGAATCTATGAGGGTTGGAAGAATGCCGGCGAGCACGATCTTGAATGGGACGGCCGGGATAATGCCGGCGAGATGGTCGATGACGGAGTCTACGCCATTGAGGTCGAAGCAAGAGATGAAGAAGGTTCCATTGTAAGATGCAATGCCTATGTCACGGGAGAGGTAACAGGTGTGACCTATGTGAGCGGTTTGCCTTACTTTATGATCGGGGATAAGCTGGTGTCACCTGCCAACATTGTAGAGGTTAGGGAGATAGGCAGTAAGGAGTAGACAGTAGGGAGTAAGCAGTGGGCAGTGGGCAGTGACAAATGATAAATGACAAACAACAAATGACCAGACAAGAGGAGGGGAGATAACATGTCACTTTCAAGCGCGCTTTTTTCAGGCATCAGTGGCCTAAGTACCCTTGGAAATTCCATGACCGTTATTGGCGATAATATCGCCAATGTGAACACGGTCGGTTTCAAGGCAAGCCGGGTGACTTTTCAGGATGTGCTGAGCCAGACCGTGGCCACTACGGCCGGCACGGCCCAGGTAGGGCGTGGCACGAATCTGGCTGATATTTCCTCGAGTTTTGCCCAGGGGTCTTTTGAATCAACCGATTCCACTACGGATCTTGCCATTGGTGGCGAGGGCTTTTTTATGGTTAGAGATCCCAACAATGAAAACAATGAATTCTATACGCGGGCCGGTGAATTCCGGTTTGACAAGGACGGCAATTTTACCAATCCCGCGGGCTACGTAGTAAGGGGATGGTCGCTGGACTCAAGCGGAAATAACACGGGTTCCATCGGGGACATCACTTTGTCTTCGTTTACGTCCGCTCCGTCTGCAACAGACAGGATTGCGATGATCACAAACCTTGATTCGGATTCCACGAGCAATACAGAAAATTTGCATGAAGCGTGGGACGGGAGCGCAACAACGCCTCTGGGTGCCAGCGCCTACGATTATTCGACAACCGTCAAAGTGTACGATTCCCTGGGAAGCACCCACGACATCACTATCTATTTTGACCCCACTACGACTTCAAATCACTGGGAATATATTGTGACCTGCAATCCGTCCGAGGACCAAAGAACCACTGTTGACCCAGGGACGGGTCTGCTGGCACGGGGGACCCTGACATTCAATACGAGCGGGACTATCACCAGCGGGACCATGAGCACTTTCGATGGACGCGCCCAGTTGAGTGACGCAGGTCTCGGCTGGAGTCCTCAGATCGCCGGCCCGAATGGCTATTTAGCGTTTGAGGCACTATTTATCAGCGGTGGCACGCCCATGAGTATCGAGTTGAATCTCGGGACCCGCTACAATAGCACTACGACCACCTGGGAGCCCGAATCGCTCTCCACAACCCAGTATTCCACAGCGTCTTCAACGACTTTTCAGTCGGCCGACGGGTATGGGGCCGGAGCCCTGCAGTCGGTTACAGTGGGAGTGGACGGCGCCATTACCGGTCAATACTCCAATGGGGAGGTCATTCCCCTCTACCGGGTGGCCCTTGCCAAGTTTCAGAACGAAAACGGGCTTTACAAGGAAGGAGGGAACCTTTTCAGGGAGACCAGGCTGAGCGGCGATCCCATTACCGGCGCCCCTGGAAACAATGGCCTGGGCAGCATCTCGCCCAACTCCCTTGAGCAATCGAACGTGGATATTGCCACGGAATTTGTCAGGATGATTACCACCCAGCGGGGATTTCAGGCCAACTCCAAGGTCATTACGGTGACCGACCAGATGCTGTCGGAACTCATCGCATTGAAACGATAACAGGAAATGAGTGGCCATGATAGCCCATCTTTTTCTGGAAGCAAATTTGAAGGCCCTGGAAGAACGCAATGAGCCTATCTTTCGCTGGCTGGCCCGTCAGAAAAATGAGGTCCGAGGCCTTGACGAGAACCTCACAACCAACAGGTGGGGGCTGCTCGACTGGCGTCTTCCTTCGGGCAAGGGGTTATTCGATGCCATCTCTCCAAAGACCGCGTATCGCGACTGGATTCCCAAGGACAAGCCGGAGACAAGCGCCACTCTGATTATTGGCTGTAACCTGGGCTATGGCGTCAATCATGTTCTGGCGAACAGTCCGGATTCTCACAAGGTGCTGGTGCTCGAACCTCGACCCGAAATGCTCCTGGCTTGCCTGAGTCAGACCGATTATCGGCCCTTTCTTGAGAACAGCAGGCTCTTCTTTTTTCCTCCAAGCATCGAGTTTTTGCGCAAGGCCGTTTGGAAATTGGATCTGCAATATGTGTTCGGAAATATCTTTGTTCTGCCTGACATACCCAGCCACCAATTGGGGCTTGAATATGCCATCTGGGCCAACCACTGGAAAGAGATCCTGGAAAACTTCAGCGCTGACGTCAATACATTACGGTCAAATCAGGACGTCATGGTCAGGAACGAACTCAAGAATTTTGGCCGGGCGATCCAGGACGGAAGCCTTTTGGCTCTTGAAAACCAGGGCCGGGGGCTGACGGCAGTCATTCACGGCGCAGGTCCGTCTTTGGCAAGATTTGCCCCGCTCCTGGCGGAAAGCCCGGGCTATGCCCTCCACGCCTGTGGCCTGCAAACCCTGCCAGCCCTGCAAGAGCATGGGCTTAAACCCCATTTGTGCCTTGCCATTGATTACACTATGGCCATGAAAAGGGTTTATGATCGGCTGGATATGAAATGGGCCAAAGACATCCCCCTCATCTATTCCTGCAAGGTAGACCCTGAAGTAGTAAGGGCCTATCCTGGCCCCACCCTTCCCTTTTGGACCGTTTGGGGGTTGGGCACATACATGCCGCGGGAGCGGGAGCTGGTCTTAAGGAGCGGGGGAAGCGTGGGAGTTGCCTTGACCCGGTTTCTTACATGGTGCGGCGTGAGCCAGATCCTTCTCGTGGGATATGACTTTGCCTGGGCAGGGGACAAAACCCATGTGGCTGGTCACCTCGCATATGGAAACACATTCCGTTTTGACCCCAAGCGCCACATAGTGATGAAAAACAGGCAAGGCGAGACTATCTATTCGGACCTGGCCTATATAACCGCGCTGAGGGATCTTGAAAATGACCTGAAACAATGCGACATTCCTGTTTATAACCTTTACGGCGGAGGGGCAATCATCAAGGGAAGCAAAGAGGTTACCTGGGCTCAAGTCCTTGACAAGGGGCTTCTGAGCTCAGTAGAGGGAAGCCTGGAACACTTTGTCGACACCCTGAACCGGAGCAGGTCGCCCAGGCCCTGGCCTGAGTTTGAAGCCCGAAGCCCTCGGTGGGTCAGTTCTTTGCGGTCAGTGCAGAAGCGGCTCAAAAGGCTGTTTGAGAAGGCGGGCAGACACCAGCAAGAAATCCATACAGTATTGACGCAAGTCCTTTTTTTTCTTCGCCAGGATCCTTTGTACCAGCCGTATTTGTACAACGAGATCTTCAATATTGCCGGCCTGGTCCACGCTCGGTCCAGGTACGGCCTGAGAGAAATGGCAGAGTGCAAGTCTATATTGAAACGGGTTGCAAAAAAGGTCCGGGAAATGGATCGTCACCTTGTATATAACAGGAAAGCGGCGTAGAACCTATTGCAGCAAACGACAGTTGGCAATCGTTCGTTACAAAGTATACCCCTCAACACGTCAACAGATTGACAGGACCTTTGCCATTTGACACGCTTTGTCTGGCAGAAAAGGCGAGGGTGTCATTCACAACGGAATTCATTGCTTCTCAAACAGGCGCGCCTCTTGCAAGTTAGCCATAAAACTATATGGATTTAAAAGATATTCAAGTCATGTCTCTAATGCTCTTACCGTTTTCGTCCTGCTGACTACCTCCCATTGATCACTCACACTAGCCATTTAATCGAAGTGGCACAAAGGTTGCTGTAATCCTTAAGTTGAGATCACGCTATATTGCAGGGGAACAGATATGGACATTGCAACCGTTCTCGGAATTGCTTCTGCCTTTGGCCTTGTGCTTGTGGCCATTTTCATGGGCGGAGGCCTCGGCCTTTTTGTCAACGCTCCTTCCCTGATGATTGTGGCCGGTGGAACCCTCGGCGCGACCATGATCAACTACCCTTTGAAAGAGTTACTGGGTGTAATCGGGGTTGTGAGGAATGTCTTTTTTTCAAAGGTATCGTCGGCAAAGGATATCATCAAACAATTTGGCGAGTTTTCCAACAAGGCCCGTCGCGAAGGGATTCTTGCCTTGGAGTCTGAGATAAAAAACATTGATGAGGAGTTTCTGCAGAAGGGTCTTCAACTCTCGATCGATGGGCTGGAGCCCGCCTCGATCAGACAAATCCTTGAAACCGAGATTTCCTATGTGCGGGATCGGCACAAACTCGGCGCAGAGATCTTTACGACCATGGGGACTTATGCTCCGGCGCTCGGCATGGTCGGCACGCTCATCGGTCTTGTGCAGATGTTGCAGTCTATGAGTGATCCGAGCTCCATCGGACCGGCCATGGCTGTGGCCCTTTTGACTACCTTCTACGGCGCGGTTGCGGCCAACCTTCTTTGTATGCCAATTGCCGGCAAGCTCAAAACCCGCAGCAGCGAGGAAGTCCTGGTCAAGGAGTTGATGGTTGAGGGCGTGATTTGTCTTTCAAACGGAGAAAACCCTCGCATCGTGGAGCAGAAGCTTATGGCGTTTCTTCCTCCAAACCAGGGGGAAGAAGAGGCCCAATAGGGATTGAGTCAAATGTCAGGTGAAACGAAACGGAAAAAAAGACAATCTGAGGACGGTCCGAGCCAGGCTGGTATAAGGGTCATGACTGTCAGCCTCTTTATTATTCTCCTGGCATTTTTTATCGTGCTTAATTCGATTGCCGTTGTTGATGAGAGGAAGACCCTTGCGGCATTGGGTTCATTGATAGGAAGCTTTGGGATTTTGCCGGGCGGGCTTTCTGCCTCTAAGGAGGGAGAGGTGAGACTGATTTCCGCAACCCAGGTCCCCATGGCTTCGCGTCAAGCAGAGTCAATGGAGATACCTGAACCGGGCAAGCCAGGCGGCGCATCTGTCGCCACACGAACAATGCCGAAGGGGGAGGTAATCAGTATACAGGACCGGGTGCTTTTCGACGAAGCAAGCTACAAAATCAAGCCGGCAGGCTACGATTTTTTGAAGAGACTTTGTAAGATCATCAATGAGGAAGGATACCCTGTTGAGATCACCGGGCATACGGACAGCAGACCTCCGGATGAGAAATCCGTACGTTCCAACTGGCAGCTTTCATCTCTGAGGGCACTTGAGGTCTTAAAGTTTTTTGTGGTCGTTGGCAAGGTCCTTCCGTCACGCCTGACAGCCTATGGCTGCGGAGAGTATAGACCGGTTGCAAGCAACGAGACAAGACAGACAAGGGCGCAAAACAGCAGGGTTGATATTATCCTGGCGCACAGTTCAACTGGAAAGCTCAAAGAGATTATTCAGAAGGGCCAATCCGGATTCGTCGTTTTCAAGCGATTTGTGTTTAGCATCTTTGATTAGGCGGGCAGGGGATGGGGAAAAACAACAACGAAAATGATGTCAAGACAGATACCACCATGTGGATGGTCACCTTCGGGGACCTGCTGATGCTTTTGTTAACGTTCTTTGTGATGGTTCTGACCATGTCATCCATGGACACGAAGGCCCTGCGCTCCTTCTTTAGTGTTTTTGAGAGTGGCCTTGGTGTTATGGAGTTTTCTGATTTGGCGGCGATAAAGCCCATTAAAGAGCAAGGTGAAATTGTTTCTTCAAAATGCGGTGACCTGTCGATGCTTAGCGCTCTAAATAATCGGCTGGACGAGTTGTTAGCAAAGCGCCAGGGAACAGAAGTCGGCAGCCTGGAGACGCTGGAAGACCTCCTTGGCGTAGGCCGTGACCGGGAAACCGGTGAAGGCCCTGGAGGCTTGAGCAGTGTTATGGATGTCTCAGAAGATGAACGGGGCGTTGTCATTACAATTATGGCAAATGTGCTGTTTGATTCCGGTGCGGCTGAGATCAAACCAGCCATATTTCCGTTACTCGATACAATTGCCAGATTGCTCGGCGGCGTTTCCAACGAGGTGCTCATTATGGGGCATGCAGACAATATTCCAATGCGCAGCGGGCGCTACCGTTCCAACTGGGAGCTTTCCCTTTATCGAGCATTGAACGTTCACAGGTATTTTGTGCAAGATAGAGGCCTTCCTCCCAAACGACTTGCCGTTGGAGGATACGGCGATTTGAGACCGCGATTTTCAAACAGCACAAGACAGGGACGCGAGAAAAACAGGAGAGTGGAGATTATCCTAAAGAGGATATAGCCAAGTCCGGCCTGCGGGGATCATGACTGAAAGGAGCGCAACATGGCAGAAGAAGAAAACGTGTCGGTTGATGAAGGTGAAGGTGCAGGGGGGAAGCAGAAAGGCTCCTCCAAGAAGTTCATTGTTATAGGAGTCGCACTGGTCCTATTGGCCGGAGGCGGCTTTGCAGGATGGAAATTCTTTTTGGCTGAAAAATTCTCGGCACAGGACGGCGAGGCGATTGAAGAGAGCGCGGAAACCGCTGAAAGCTCAACCGCGGTCAGGATCATTTATGAAATGAAGCCTTTTATTGTTAATTTAATCGGTCAGCAGGGCAAGCGATATCTTAAGACAAAACTCGAACTCGAGGTTGACAGTGAAGCTCTCGAACAAGAGCTTGCAGAACGTGGCTCTCAGTTAAGGGACGCAATTCTCTTGCTGCTGGCAAGCAAGTCCTTTGATGATATCAGTACGCCGGGCGGAAAGATTCAGCTCCGAAGTGAGTTGATTGCCCGGATCAATCAAACTCTGAAAGGGGGCGCTATCCGGACACTGTACTTTGCGGAGTTTGTCGTGCAGTAAAGGGGTGTTGGAGTGACTCATGTCAAACGTTTTATCACAGGAAGAAGTCGATAGCTTACTAAAGGGGGTCTCAAGTGGCGAGATTGAGACTGAACCGGATAGCCCTGAGTCTGAAGATGGTGTCATCGCATATGATTTTACTCGTCAGGAACAGATGCTCCGTAACCGAATGCCGAGTTTTGGGATGGTTACGGAGCGATTCGCCACGACTTTCAGGACCGACCTTTCTGCCATGGTCCGGAAAACCGTAGATATTGAGGCAGAGCCGGTTGATATGGTCAAGTTCGAAGATTATCGTCTTTCCCTGCCTGTCCCTACAAGTCTCCACATCTTTCGAGTTGACCCTCTCGTGGGACAGGGTCTCGTTGTCTTTGACGGTCGTTTGGTTTTTAGTCTGATTGAATGCTATTTTGGCGGCAAAGGGACAGAACAGGTGAAGATTGAAGGGCGGGACTTCACACCCATAGAGAACGCGATGATTCGGAAAGCCGTCAGGGTCTGCCTGGAGGCTCTCGCCGCAGCGTGGGAGCGCATTTTTAAGGTTAAAATGACGTATGTGCGTTCAGAGGTCAATCCAGAGTTTGCCACGATAGTGATGCCCGGCGACCTGGTTATAGTGAATCGCTTCAATATCGATATCGAGGGGATAGGGGGAAATATGAGTGTGTGCATCCCATATTCCACTATCGAGCCAATTCGTGACAAGTTCTGTGGAGGCCTGCAGGGCGATCAAGTGAATATGGATGCGAAATGGGAAAGGCGCCTGCACGAGAGGATTCGGGAGACGACGGTCGATGTGGTTGTCGAGCTGGGCACAGCGAAAATTACGGCAGAGAGGCTGCTTGATCTCAAGGTTGGCGATGTGATTCAGCTTGAGCAATATGCAACCCAACACCTGATTGGCACGGTTCAAGGTGTTCCGAAACTTGAAGGACGTCCGGGTATCATGAGGGCCAGTCGGGCTATTAGGATAGAGCAACTGAACGTAATGGGTTAGATATAATGTCTGACAACTTTTAAGGAGTGGCCTATGTCCGCTATGTCGCAAGACGATGTTGATAGCGTTGGATCTGGAAACGATTCAACAGTCGAGGAGCAAAAGGATGAGAGCAGCCCGGATACTTCTCTGGAGACGGCTGATGCTGCCAACGCACAGGGGGGAACGGATGAGTCTGACGGGGGCAGGGATTTCGACTTTATCCTCGACATTCCGCTGGAGGTCTCGGTTGAATTGGGCCGAACGCAGATGCTTGTGAATAATTTGCTCCGGTTGGGACAAGGTTCAATTGTCCAGTTGACAAAGCTTGCCGACGAGCCAATGGATATCTATGTGAATCGCAAGTTATTCGCACGTGGCGAGGTAGTAGTTGTCAATGAGAAGTTTGGCATAAGGCTGACTGATATCATTAGTCCCATTGAGAGAGTCAAGACACTGGCATAGACGGAATTGCCACGCGATTTCATACAAGAAGGTAAGGAATTAGATCACTTGGACGGGTTAAGAGAAACATCGCAGATGATTCAACCTGACCTCTGGGGGGCCGGGCTCAAGACTCTGGCCATGTTGTGTATTGTTATCGGAGTCTTGATACTTGTTCTCTTTCTCATGAAGCGATTTCTGTATCTAAGAAATGGTTCAGCGCAAGGACAGCTCATCAAAATGCTGTCGTCCTATCATGTTACTCCGAAAGAGCGAATTGCCTTGATTGACGTGGCAGGTGAGAAGCTTGTGATCGGCATCACTCCTGAAAACATAACTTGTCTGGCCAAAATTGCAAAATCAGAGGCCCTGGAGAGGATTGAAGGGGTAAAACCCCTTCAGGCGGGCCGTGGTCTTTTCGAGAAACTGCTGACGTCGTCCCTCAAAGGCAAAGGCAGATCAACTGAGAGATAGGATCGATTGGAAGATGCAAAATAAGAAACGCAAAGTGAACCGACACACCGTTTTCATTTTTCATTTTGCACTATTGCTGATGATTCCTGCTATCGCCTTTTGTGCGTCTGTTCCGCTTCCATCGCTCCAGGTGGGCATTGGACAGGCAGAAAACCCGGAACAGGTCTCCGTGTTGCTTCAGGTTGTTGCATTGCTCACCGTGCTTTCCCTGGCGCCGGCTATTTTGATTCTAATGACTTCGTTCACAAGGCTGGCTGTGGCCTTTTCGTTTTTAAGACAAGCATTGGGCACTCACCAGATGCCGCCAAACCAAGTCATGATTGGCCTCGCCTTGTTTCTGACTTTTTTCATCATGATGCCGGTGTGGCAACAGGTTAACGACAAGGCTATCAAGCCGTATATGAATGAAGAGATATCGCAAGCTGAGGCGCTCGATGCGGCCATGGCGCCGGTCCGCCGGTTTATGTTCAGGCAGACGCGAGAAAAGGACCTGGCGCTGTTTGTCAATATGGCTAAGTTGGACAAACCAAACACGCCGCAAGATATTCCTTCTTCTGTTTTGATACCCGCCTTTGTTGTGAGTGAACTTAAGACAGCCTTTATCATTGGGTTTTTTCTTTATGTGCCATTCTTGATCATTGATATGGTAATCGCGAGTGTTCTTCTTTCAATGGGGATGATGATGCTGCCACCGATAATGATATCCATGCCGTTTAAACTCATTCTATTCGTTTTGATGGACGGGTGGCACTTGATTGTGGGTTCTCTGGTTAAGAGTTTTGTGAGCGGGTGATATGACTCCGGAATTTGTTGTCGGATTTACTCAAGAAGCTATCAAGGTGACGATTCTGGTTGCAATGCCGATGCTGGGCCTTGGGCTTATCGTGGGGTTGGCTGTAAGCATCTTTCAGGCTGTCACACAGATCCAGGAAATGACTTTGACGTTTGTTCCCAAAATACTGGTTGTGCTTTTGGGCCTCCTGTTTTTCTCTAACTGGATGCTACAGCAACTGATCGAGTTCGGACAAAACTGTATCACACAAATACCGACATATATTAGATGACAGTGGAATAATGAAATGGTGGCATAATGGACCTTCTGGGCCTTTCACCTGAGCAGTTCAAATCATTTGTTCTGATTCTGATCCGGATCAGTGTTGTATTGTTTATGTTGCCCATTTTTGGAGGGCGCATGCTGCCAAACGCTGTCAAGGCAGGGCTTGCCTTGCTGATCAGCATCGTCCTCTTTCCGGTCGTTCGTCCGGATCCAAACGTGTTTCCGGAAGGCCTGCTGGCCGTCGTAAGGCTTATCCTTTCTGAGTTGGTTTTTGGGCTTGTTGTTGGTTTGATCCTGCGATTGTTTTTTGCCGGGGTCCAGTTAGGGGCGCAGCTCATCGGTTTTCAAATGGGATTTGCTATTGCTAACGTTCTTGATCCCGAGTCGGGGGCACAGGGTTCTATTTTGGCCATGTTAGGTTACTGGGTTGCTATTTTGTTTTTTCTGCTCCTGGATGGCCACCATATTTTACTGAAGTCGCTGGTTGAGAGTTTTTCTATCGTCGAGGTGGGGTCATTGGGTTTGCATGATGGGCTCTTTGGCAGGATGTTAGAGGTTTCAGCGGATATGTTTGCGATGTCCATTAAAGTGGGCGCTCCGGCCATAACTGCGCTGCTTTTGACAAGCGCTTCATTTGGAATCATTGCCAGGGTGTCGCCACAGATGAACATCCTTATTGTTGCCTTCCCGGTAAAGATAGTTGTTGGGCTGTTCTTTTTTGGCCTTTCATTGGAGGTCCTTCTTTGCTTCATGAAACGGTATCTTGTGGAATTTGAAGGCGTGTTGAGGGTCGTAATGAATTTGATGAGGGTGTAAGCATTGGCAGAAGGGGATTTCCAGGACAAAACCGAAAAACCGACCGGCAAGAAGCGGTCTGACGCAAGAAAAAAAGGACAGGTTGCAAAAAGCCGTGAGGTAAGCTCCGTGGCTGTGCTCTTGGCCGGGCTTTCAACGCTTTATCTGTTTGGCTCCTTTATGTACGGTCACATAAGGTCCGTGATGCAAAAAAGCTTTTCCATGGTCTCGCAGCCCACTTTGGGCTTATCGGGATTTTTGGTTCTTACCCAGGATGTCGTGCAAAGCTTTATCATAATAGTGGCCCCGGTGATGGCAGCCGGGGTCATAGTTGCTGCCTTATCGAATGTTCTTCAGGTGGGTGTGATGTTTACCTTTGAGCCGGTTATTCCGAAGTTTTCCAAGCTAAGTCCCCTCAAGGGGTTGAAACGGCTCTTTTCCAAACAATCCTTTATGGAGCTGTTTAAGTCCGTGGCAAAGCTTGCGATAGTTGGCGTCATCGCCTACTGGACAGTTAAAGGAGAGATGGACCGGTTTCTGGACCTTGGAGGGATGAGCGTCGCGGCGATCGCCTTATATATCTTAAAGGTCATCTTGAAAATCTTTCTCCGGGTTTGTGTGGTTATGGTCTTTCTGGCTGTCCTCGACTATGCCTTTCAGAAATGGCAGTTTGAACAGCAATTGAAAATGACCAAGCATGAGGTCAAAGAAGAATTCAAGCGGAGCGAAGGTGATCCGCTCATCAAATCAAGGATCAGAAGGATTCAACTGGAGATGGCGAGAAGACGCATGATGCAGGAAGTGCCCAAGGCCGACGTCGTGGTGACAAACCCGGTCCGTCTCGCTCTGGCCATTAGGTATGACCGCGCTGTCATGAACGCGCCGGAGGTTGTAGCCAAAGGATCGGAACTGGTAGCCGAAAGGATTAAGGCGCTGGCTAAAGAGCATGACATACCTATCGTTGAGAACAAGGGATTGGCTCAAGATCTTTACAGAATGGTTGAGATTGGCAGTGAAATACCTTCTGCTTTATTTCAAGCGGTGGCTGAGGTTCTGGCTTATGTCTACAGGCTGAAGGGCAAACTGGCTTAGAGGGGGATTTCGTGGCAACGGCAGGAGAAGGGACTTTGCAGAACACATTTTTTGCAATCAACAGTGATTCCGTCATGGCCCTTGGCGTGGTGGCCGTTTTGATGGTCATGATTGTACCACTGCCTCCATTTTTGCTGGATTTTCTGTTGGCCCTTAATATCACTATATCCATTATTGTTATTCTGATGGCCATGTATGCGGTTAAGCCTTTGGATTTCGCCATATTTCCATCCCTTCTGTTGGTAACCACACTGTTCAGGCTCTCATTGAACGTGGCTTCCACAAGGTTGATACTGCTCCACGGAAACGAAGGTGGATTGGCTGCAGGGAAAGTCATCAAGTCATTTGGGAGCTTTGTTGTTGGCGGCAATTACGTTGTGGGGCTGGTTGTTTTCATCATCCTGGTTATCATCAATTTCGTTGTCATCACCAAGGGTTCCGGGCGAATCGCTGAGGTGGCCGCACGTTTTACCCTTGACGCAATGCCCGGGAAACAGATGAGTATTGATGCGGATCTGAATGCCGGCCTTATAGATGAGAATGAGGCCAGACAACGCCGGGCTCTTGTTGCAAGGGAGGCCGAGTTTCACGGGGCCATGGATGGCGCAAGCAAGTTTGTTCGGGGAGATGCCATCGCAGGGATAGTCATTACATTCATTAACATCATTGGTGGTTTTGTCATCGGGGTCCTTCAAAAGAAGATGGCCGTTATCGTGGCAGCGCAGAACTACACGCTCCTTACGGTGGGTGACGGGCTGGTGACTCAAATCCCCGCTCTTATCATATCAACCTCTGCAGGTATTGTCGTGAGCCGTACTGCTGCCGAATCCAGCATGGGGGTTGATTTTGGAAAACAGCTTTTCTCCAACCCGCGAGCGGTATATCTCGGATCGCTGGTAATCTTCTTGTTCGGACTTGTTCCAGGCCTCCCCCACCTGCCATTCATGGTTCTCGGCGCGATTATCGGAGGGTGCGTCTATGTCTTCCAAAGAAAACAGCAGGAGGCTCTGGCGCAGGAATCTGCCAAAGAGGCTGAGACAGCAAAAGCCGAAGAAGGGGCCCCTGAATCGGTGGAACATCTTCTTCTGCTGGATCCCATGGAGCTTGAGGTGGGATACGCGATCATATCCCTTGTGGATAGACAACAGAACGGGGAACTTCTCGATCGAATCAGGTCGATGAGGCGCCAATTTGCCTTGGAAATGGGTATGGTCATTCCAGCGATTCACATAAGGGATAATTTGAACCTAAAGGCGTCTGAATATAGGATTTTGATAAAGGGTGTGGAGGTTGGCAGGTTTGAATTGATGGTCAACCATTTAATGGCCATGGATCCTGGGGACGTGGCCCAGGTGATCGATGGTATTGCGACCAGGGAACCCGCCTTTGATCTGCCTGCTTTGTGGATACCCGAAAAAAACCGAGATGAGGCGAAATTTGCGGGATACACCGTAGTTGACAATACTGCGATCATAGCAACGCACCTGACCGAAGTTATTCGATCCCATGCCGATGAATTGCTGGGGCGACAGGATGTTCAAAATCTCTTAGATAATCTTGCAAGAACCCACCCCAAAGTCGCGGAGGAAGTCACGCCCGCCCTGCTTTCTCTGGGCGCAATTCAGAAAGTGTTGCAGAATCTTTTGAGAGAGGGAGTTTCCATCAGGGATTTCCTGACGATTGTGGAGGCGCTGGCTGATTATTCGCCAGTTACCAAGGATCCTGACCTCTTAACAGAGTACGTCAGGCAGAGGCTCGCCCGCGCCATTGTGAGCAACCATATACCCGAAGACGGAGTCTTGAATGTTTTGACTCTCGAACAAGACGTTGAGGACGTTCTGCTGGATAGCGTTCAACATACTGAGCATGGTTCATATTTGTCAGTGGACCCCAAGGTGGCCACTTCCATCATGAAATCAGTCAACAATGAGACAGAAAAAGCTATGGCTAAAGGATTTCAGCCCATCATCCTATGTTCTCCGCAGCTGAGGCGACATTTTAGAAGGATGATCGAGCAGTTTGCGCCATCTCTGATGGTGCTTTCTCATAATGAACTCTCAAAGGATATCCGCTTTAAATCATTGGGAAAGGTGCAGTTACAGCATGGAGGTTAGGAGGTTTCAGGCAGACACCATTCAAGAAGCGACCAATATGGTCAAGCGAGGCCTTGGCTCAGATGCCCTCATATTGTCAACGCGAAAGCTGGACGTTGAAAAGGGGGCATCAGAATACAGAACTAAGGGGCTGTTTGAAATAAGCGCGATGGCAGGTGAAACACGCAGGGATTCAACAAGGGTGCCCCCTCAAGATCCCGCTTTTTTCGATGCTCTGAAGTCGGAGTTGATGAACATAAAGGAGATGCTTTTTCTTTTGGGTCGATCTCGGCCCCCTGCGGAAGGTTTCGCGGCCAATCCGGAGGCGATGGACGTCTATGCCAAAATGATTCGAAGCGGCATTAGCGAACCTTATGTCCACGCATTCCTGAAAAAGGCGGGGGCGTTTGATGAAGATATGCGATCAGATTCGAATGGATTGCACGAGCGGGTCTTGAAAGAAGTCTTAAAGGTCATCGATATCACCGATCCTTTTGCTCGGACTGAAGGTCAGATCGTAGCCGCTCTTGTCGGGCCTACAGGTGTAGGCAAGACCACAACGATTGCCAAGTTAGTGGCCGATCTCAGCCTGAAACAGAAGAGGACCGTAGGGCTTATCTCCATAGACAATTATAGAATCGGAGCTATGGAGCAGCTTAAGACGTATGCCGCCATCCTGGGCGTGCCATGTTTTCCCGCATTCAGTTGCGCTGATTTGCAATTCGCCCTAAGGCGGCTGAATGAAAAAGATGTCATTCTCATAGACACGGCAGGGCAGAGTCACTACGACATGGAGCGTATGAAAGAGATGGCAGGCTTGGTCGGCAGTGATCGCTCCATCAAGAGTCATTTGCTTCTCAGTACGGCAACCAGTGCATCGGAGATGGATTCGGCCGCCAGGAATTTTGGTCGGTTGAACCTGAGCAGTTACATTTTTACCAAAACGGATGAGACCAGAGCAAGAGGAGTAATCGTAAACCAGTCCTTCAAGCTAAGGATGCCCATTTCCTTTATTACAACAGGCCAGCGGGTTCCGGAAGACATTCTGAAGGCAACCAGAACAGGCATACTGAGCCTGATCTTTCAGTAGGAGAGTATTAACGTGGATCAAGCAGACGGCTTGAGACAGATGGTCGGAAAGAAAGTCCATGATATGCATGGCGGTCGAGATGGACGCAGATATTCTGAGGAAACATCTTTTACGCGTGTCATTTCTGTCACGAGTGGCAAAGGTGGCGTGGGTAAGACCAATATTGTGGGAAACCTGGCCATAGCGCTGAGAAGACTCGGAAAGAGCGTGTTGGTATTGGACGGGGATTTGGGTCTGGCAAATATTGACATTATTTTTGGCATTAGCCCTGCCTACAATATTGCGCATGTAGTCAACGGTGAAAAAAGTCTGGGCGAAATAATAGTGGAAGGGCCCGAAGGAATTCAAATCATTCCGGCTGGCTCCGGAGTCCAAGACCTGGTCCATCTGACGCAAGGACAAAAACTCAACCTGCTGAATGAGTTTGACGCATTAGAGGAAGATTTTGACATCTTTCTGATCGATACCGGGGCGGGCATTTCTTCCAACGTCATCTATTTTAGCATTGCTGCGGATGAGCGGATTGTGGTGGTTACCTCTGAGCCTACTTCAATAACAGATGCCTATGCCTTGATCAAAGTGATGTATACCAAGCATGGCACGAACAGTTTCAAGTTGCTGGTTAACATGGTGGACCGTGAGGAGGAAGCCAGGTCGGTTTTTGAGAACTTGAGCAACGCTGTCGTTCGCTTCCTTAAGGGGATATCGTTGGAATATATCGGGTTTATTCCAAGGGATGGCAATGTGGAAAAAGCGGTTAGGCAACAGAACACTGTGATCCGGAGTTACCCGGAGAGCATATCGAGCAAGGAGTTCTCTGTATTGGCTGGTCGCATGCAGGCCTCGTCAGCAGATGTGGCGCAGGACGGGAATATCAAGTTCTTCTGGAAGAAACTAATAACTCGTTAGTCGTTATGCAAAGAGCTTCAGCAATATACTCATACGGCAACACGAAGACCAAGTGGCCCAGCGCCATGAATGATATGGAGCGTAGCGCTTTGATTGTTCAATATGCTCCCCTGGTGAGATTGTTGGCAAACCGCCTGGCAATGCGCGTCCCGCCAAGCGTCTCTGTGGATGACCTGACCAGTGTGGGCATTATGGGACTGCTGGATGCTATTGACAGATTTGATCCCTCTCGAGATGTTCAGTTCAAGACCTATGCCGAATTCAGGATCAAGGGGGCTATGCTGGATGAACTCAGGAATTTGGACTGGATTCCGCGATCAACCAGAAAAAAGCTCCATGATATGGAAAAGGCCATCGTGGCCGTTGAAGCGAGGTTCAACAGGCCGGCAGATGACGCGGAAATTGCCGATGAGATGGAAATTGATCTTGATACTTACTATGGCATCCTCAGCATGGCTAAAGGAATTGATCTCTTGAGTCTGGATGGTTATGTCAAGGACGACAGGGATAATACGGAATCCAGAAAATCCTTCAAGAGTTTAATCCAGGGAGATGACAACCCAGGAGATCACGTGATGGTCTCGGAACTGAGGCGTGTCATAGCCAGAGCCATCAAGACACTATCGGAGAAAGAACAAATGGTGGTTTCGTTATACTACTACGACGAGTTGACACTGAAAGAGATTGGGGAGGTGCTGGGACTGACTGAATCGAGAATTTCCCAGATTCACACCAAGGCCATTATCAAACTAAGAGCTAAGCTGAAGCAATATCACCAGACATAAGAGCTCATGCATGGACAATCCGGAAGAAAACACAAAGCAGCTTGATAACAATGACAATATCGAACCCAAATCGAGCGTCGAAAGCGAATGTCAGCCTGAGACCAATAGCTCAGCCGGGAGGGTAGGCGAAACAGAGGGCGGTCAGGTGGCAGAGGCCACAATCATATTGGAAGACGCCACTGAACCGAGTCGATCTGCAGAGTCAGAGGAAACGCTGGAAGAGAGTGGAGGTTCTACGCAAGACCCAAGGGAACAGGAGACAGAAACAGCATTTCCGGATACTTCGTCTTCTGATTCCCCTGAAAGTAGGCCCCTGTCGGCAGTTCGTGCCCAACTCAAGAAATATCAACGTCCCATTGCCGGCTTCATTGTTGGCACATGTGTGCTTTTTTCCGTTTACGGGATAACAGGACTCGTCACAAAGGGCAAAGAGGAACAACGCAAGACAGTCTCTGTGCAGGTATACCGGGCTTCTGTAGAGAACGGCACGGCTGATATTCTTCATCTTGCCAGGTTTCTGGTTTTTCTTGCTGAAAAAGGCGACAGGGCATATCTGTTGTTGAGTCTTTCGATTAAACCGTCAAACAGCGCGGTGTATAGTGAGGTGGACGAGAAAATGACCCTTTGCAGAGCTGCCATCTACGGAGTTTTGAGCAAAATAGCTATGGGAGAAATGGAACAGGTTGACTCCAGGAAGAAGCTGAAGAAAGATATTATTGATGCCATTAATGCCGTACTTGTGACCGGAACCGTGGACAGGATCGATTTTACCGAATTTCTGCTGGTGTAACCGGAAGCCAGGCGATATCAATCATTAGCAGGCGGCGTGGCCAGATATTTGACTAGACAATGGCGCGTATCACGGACATGAAAGTCCCTCTTAGGCAAGGGACTGTAATTAGAGAGATACAAAAAGGCAAACGGCAGGCCTTTGAACTGAACCGGCCTTTGCCCGCAAATAGGAGAAAGGGGAAGAAAAAAAATAGGTCCGGCGATAAGTCCGCAGATTCCGGACGGAGTGCATACCAATACAAAGATTCAACAAAGAAGAGGGGTCAAGAGAAAGACTCAAAGATTCCGGGCGCCCTGTTAGACGTGGTGATTTGAGCCTGGGAACAACAATGATGGACTTTTCACGAAGCCGTCAAGAATGAGTTCAAAGTCGATTCATCATGCTGCCAACATCCGTGGAATTCTGGGCGATCATGCAGATTATTGTGGATCTGTGCCTGATCGTACTTTTCATCGTCTTTGTAAGACAAGTTAAGGCCCTGGGCGACAGGTCCGGAGCATCCGGGACGGAACATATCACTGATACACTTGAGCCTGTCCTAAGAGATGCGCAAGAAGTGGCGGGGCAATTTGAGGTCCAGCTCAAGGAGAAACAGAATATAGTCAGAAGACTCAACGAACACCTTGACAGGCGCATTATCAGTCTGAATTTGCTGCTCAACCGTGCTGAAGCCAGCCTTGCTTCCGGTGGGAGCAAGGCTGCACGCCATAAAGACAAAGACGTGTGTCATTTGCAGCAAGAGATCATCACGCTTTCAGAAAAGGGGCTCAGTTCGGAAAAGATAGCAAATCGCCTTGGGATTGCCAAAGGTGAGGTCAGCCTTGTGCTGGATTTGAGAAAGAGATTTCAGGAAATGGATCAGGCTTAACCCCTGCCCGGTCTCGTCCGATTGAGAAATGCTTCATAACCTTGACCACATCTTGCTTTCCCCGTCCAAGCTCGACCCGGGCCAAAAAGCAGACAATAGAGCAATTCCGCCATTAAAGAGACATGAGGTGGTAGAGGGTAAAATCATAAAATCGATTCCCCCTTATCACTCGCTTCTCCTGATCAAGGGCACACAACTCGTTGCGCGAACACGAGTGCCGCTTAGGCCGGGAGACGTTGTCTTGTTCAAAGTAGAACAGCTTGCGCCGGAATGCATCCTGAAACTGGTTGAGCTGAGACATGAGAGCCTGGCTGGCGTTGTTGATCTGCTGAAAGGGAGCGGTTTTCAGGGGTTTCCCTATAAGGAACATGATTTGAAGGGATTGGCGTTGAGGTCGCTGGCAGATGCAGGCGCCATGAAGTTGTTATCCGGCAAGGGAGTAGGCAGATTCATCGACGCCCTTGAGCAACTTCAACTGCTGAATCTGTCCGGTTTGGAGGAAAAGGGCAAACTCCTATTTGTTATCCCTATGCAGTGGGATGATGGATTCAGCTTTGCCCAGCTCTTGATTGACATTTCGGCTAGGCGTGAACATGGCGAGGACGAAAAAGATCAGAATAGGGTCGTCAACCTTTCTCTTTTTCTGGATATGTCTAGCCTTGGACCAGTTCTGGTGGATGCGTCGGTCTTTCAAAAGGTCATAAAGATTGACTTTTGCGTTTGTAATGAAAAAACTCAATCCCTTTTCAACAACCACACGGATCATCTAGTAAAGCAGATCGAAAGACATGGCTTTTCCGTTCAGCAGGTAACGTGCCGGCTGGAGGAAAGAGGTCATCTGGCAGAGACATCGCTGGTTGACGCCATCTTGGACCCGGAAGAACACTACATCAGTATAGTCATATGACTCGAGAATCAAAAAAAGCAGTAGCCCTAAAATACAGGCCGGCTGACAGTCATGCGCCCCGTGTCACGGCAAGTGGCACTGGCGTGGTTGCTGAAAGAATTATCGAGTTGGCCCGAGAGCACGGAATCCCTGTAAAGGATGACCCCGACCTTGTTGAGGTCTTATCAAGGCTTGATCTTAACGAGGAAATCCCGCCCGAACTCTACGTAGTTGTTGCTGAACTCCTTGCCTTTGTCTACCGGCTGAACGGAAAAAACGGCCTGAAGTAGGAAGATTTTTCCCAGACCAGGGAATCAAAGGGCATCCACGGTTGGTCCTGTCAGGGGCAGCGCCACAAGAACGCAGCCCTTTATCGAGTGCACGACTCGTGTCGGACTGATTAAAACTATCTGAAATAACATATAAAAAGCCTGGGCTGCCTGTAGTTGTTTGCTCATACATGCGCAAGCCTTCAATAAAAACTCACCTGTGAGCAGGTATGGCATTTTCGTTGCAATCCCATTGATCAAAAAGAAGGAGGGCTGATTAGGTTGAATCCAGGCGTTTATAATGCGGTCAGAGGGTGTCATATTCAACAGCTCAAATTTGATACCATTGCCAACAATCTCGCCAATGTCGGAACTACTGGATTCAAGAAAAGTATTCTCTTTTTTGACGAGGCCCTGCGGGTCCACGAGAAAACAAACATGGCTCAAGGCAGTATGAGGCATACAGGCAACTCGTTGGATCTTGCTTTGGCTGGAGAAGGATTTTTCAAGGTGAATACCGCAGCCGGCATAAGGTACACACGAGATGGCAGGTTTTACCTTAACGCTCAGGGTGAGTTGGTGACTTCAAATGGCCATCCTGTGATGGGGTCAGGCGGTCCTGTCTCCATTGATGGAACGGATGTGACTGTTGATGCCACTGGACGAATAGACGTGGATGGGACAGAGGTGGATACCTTATCGATCGTTTTTTTTGATCGATCTGGACGCCTCCGGAAAGAAGGGCTGTCCTGCTATGTCTATGAGGGAGATGTGGGGGAGGGCCCGCGTCCCGAACAGACCTCTGTGAGGCAGGGGTACCTTGAGGAGTCTAATGTGGCGGTCACAGAGGAAATGATCAGGATGGTGGAGGCCCTGCGGAATTTTGAATCGTATCAAAAGGTGCTCCAAACATTTGACGAAACCGACGGAAAAGCGATTAATGAAGTCGGCAAACTTTAAGGGTTCGCGAAACAATCACTGTGTATTTTCAAGAGTCGAAGTCCAAGCAAAGGGAGGTCACCTATGTTAAGAGGATTATGGACAGCCGCTTCGGGCATGGCAGCCCAGCAGCTAAGCGTTGATGTCATTGCCAACAACTTAGCCAATGTGAATACGGCTGGTTTTAAGAAGAGTCGTCCCGATTTCCAGGATCTTATGTATCAGACCCTCCGTCTGCCGGGCGCTACCACGGCTGCAGGGACACAGCTTCCAACGGGAATTCAGATCGGGATGGGCACAAAACCGATGGGGGTGCAAAAATTGTTTTCACAGGGGGATTACAGCCAGACAAGCAATGAACTTGATCTGGCAATCGAAGGGAAGGGTTTTTTCAAGATCGTGAGCAATGATGAAGAGGTCTACAGCAGGGCCGGCGATTTTAAGACCGACAGCGAAGGGTATGTCTGCACGCCTGGCGGCGACAGGCTCCAGCCTGAGATCACAATCCCTGCAAATACGGCTTTTATCTCCGTAGATTCTACGGGAAGACTGACAGCCTTTGGCGGGGGGAATACGGAACTGGCCACCTCTGATATCAAGTTGTACACGTTTCCCAATCCCGCCGGTCTCTTTAGCATGGGCCGAAATCTTTACCGATCCACGGAAGCATCCGGAGAGGAGACTGAAGGAGCGCCGGGAACAGACGGGGTGGGGACCATTTCCCAGGGCTATCTGGAGATGTCCAATGTGAATGTGGTGGAAGAGATGGTTACGATGATTATTGCCCAGCGGGCCTATGAAGCCAATTCAAAGGCTATCCAGACTTCTGATCAGATGCTTCAAATGGCTAATAATATCAAGCGGTAGAGGTAAAATGAGAACTCTCAATGCCATTCTATTAACCACAGTTATTGCTGTGGCGACAGCATTTGGCTTTTGTGATGTCCGGGCAGATACGCGGGCGTGCGTTGCCGTGATGGATGAGGCGTTGGTAAGAGCAGAAAAGGTCTATTTGAAGGACGTTGCTCGCATAGAGGGGCCGGCCGCCTTGCAGAAACGACTTGGAGCCACCTATTTGGCCTATGCTCCGAACCCGGGAAAGCACAAGACATTGCGTGGATCGTGGATCGAGTCCAAGGTTCGCTCGCAGAGGTGGCTTCCGGAAAACACTGTTCTAAGGATACCTGAGTATGTCAGGATCGAGAGGGCTTGTCAGTCTATTCAAGACGAGGACTTCTTGCGCCGTTACACCAGCTTTATTGCACAACAGATCAATGATCCCCATGTTGATTTTGGAATCAGTCGCTTCAGGGTTATTGGAAACGGCCTCCTGCCGGAGGGAGATGTCCGTGTTGATCTCAGAAATCAAGCCGATGGAAAGCCCATGGGGCATGTGAGCCTGAACGCCTTTATACGGGTCAACGGGAAAATCGAGCGTCGTGTTGTTTTATCAGGTTGGGTGGATAGATTTGAAAAAGTTGTGTGCACTGTTCGACCCTTGCCGCGCCACGCCATCCTTGCCAAAGAGGATTTGTGTTTTGAGATGAAGAATACCTCCAAACTCCCAACCAACGTGAACAAAACACTTGAGGCGGTTGTCGGGAAAAGATTGAAACACGCGGTAAAGGCCGGCACTGTGTTGATGGCCAACACAATCGAGGAGCCGCCACTCATAGAAAAGGGAGATCGAGTGACAATAATTGCCGAGTCGTCCACGATAAGGGTGACAGCCATTGGCATAGCGAAAAGCAAGGGATCTGCCGGCGAGCAAATACGTGTCATGAACTCTATGAGCAATAGAGAAATAATAGCCTCGGTGGTTAACGGCTCAACCGTAAGAGTTGAATTCTAAGGAGCGCCTGGATATGAGAACTAGGATGTGCGTGCTGGATTGCATTGTGATTGTAGGCATAATGGTTTTCTCAGGATGTGTCACGCCTGCGCACAAAAAGCAATTGCAGGTCCACACTGAGGACATCCGGGGACACGAGTTTGAAACCCTCAAATCGCCGGCGCCCTCTGAAGGTTCATTGTGGACAGATGCAGGCAGTGCCTTGCTGTTTGTGGACATGAGGGCCAGGGAAGTTGGGGATCTTGTCACCGTGAGGATTTCAGAAAAGCCCACTGGCAAGTTATACGCCAAAACACAGACAAGCCGTGATTCGAGTATTGAGGCCGGTATTCCGAATCTTATGGGTTACATGAGCGGTCTTAGCGACAATCATCGGTTAGATAAAGCCAACCTGTTCAAGGCCAATTTCAAGCCGAGTTTCACCGGCCAGGGTACAAATAATCGAGAAGGCGAATTAGACGCTTACGTTACGGCAAGAGTGATACAGGTGCTTGCCAACGGAAATCTTCGCATATTTGGCAGACAAGAGATTAAAGTTAACAACGAGACCCAGCATATTACTATCTCCGGGATAATTCGGCCTGAAGATATTGACACCAGCAACGAGATTCAGTCAACCTATGTTGCGGATGCAAGGATAGAATATTCCGGCAAAGGTGTGATAGCGGACAAACAACGCCCCGGCTGGCTAATGCGAGCTGTTGACTGGGTATGGCCGTTTTAGGGATTAGACACATGAAAACAACAGCAACACAGTCAAAGGCAATTTGCTTCACCATAGCCTTGCTGATGCTTTTGGTTTCCGAGGTTTTCGCCGCGAGGATCAAGGACCTGGCATCGATCAAAGGCATTAGGAACAACCAACTTATCGGTTACGGCCTTGTCGTTGGATTAAACGGCACAGGGGATAAGTCCGGCACAGGCTTTACGGTGCAGTCCCTGGCCAACATGATCGAACGGCTGGGCATCCATCTGGACAAATCAGCTATTTCAGTTAAAAACGTAGCTGCTGTTATATTGACTGCCGACGTGCCTCCCTTTGCGAGAATTGGAAACAGGATTGATGTGCTGGTCTCCTCCATAGGAGATGCCAAGAGCCTTCAAGGGGGCACACTGCTGATAACGCCGTTACGTGGTGTGGATCGAAAGATCTATGCTCTGGCCCAGGGCCCTGTCTCGGTCGGTGGTTTTGCTGCCGGCGGGGCAGACGGCGGAGGTGTGACCAAGAACCATCCCACTGCGGGCAGGCTTTCAGGGGGGGGCACGATTGAGCGTGAAATCCCTGTGCCTATGCAAGGCAAGCAGGAGCTTACTATCGCCTTGGGCAATCCTGACTTCACAACAGCTGTCAGGGTGCGTAATGCAATCAATACAAAATTCGGCCGGTATCTGGCCAGTACAATTGATTCCGGGACCGTGAAGATCCGCATACCGGAAGAGTTTCGTGAACGTGTGGTGGAGATGGTTGCGGCTCTGGAAAGCCTTCAAGTAACGCCCGACACGGTTGCGAAAGTGGTGTTAAATGAGAAGACAGGCACGGTTGTTATGGGCGAGAATGTAAGGATTTCCACGGTGGCCGTGGCCCACGGTAATTTGAATATTGTAATCAAGGAGCGCACTTCCGTGTCTCAGCCTGCCCCTTTTGCTCCTACACCGCCTCTCGGAAGCGGGACCCAACAATTCAAACCTGAAGACGGTGTCGTTATGGGGCCGGGAGGACAGACGGTCGTGACCCCTGATACTGATGTGGCTGTTCAAGAGGAAAACAACAGGTTAATTCTGCTTCCCAGTGGCAGCACCATTGGCGAATTGGTGAGGGCGCTCAATGCCATCGGAGTGACCCCAAGAGATTTGATCACCATTTTTAGGTGCATAAAGGTTGCCGGCGGGCTTCATGCCAAACTGGAGCTTATGTAAAAAGAGATAGTCGGTGGTTGGTGATCAATATTGCATGCTGGATACCAGATGTTGGATACTGGATGCCGGATACCTGGAGTGGCAGTAAGAAGTAAGCACTAGGCGCCAATGGCAGGTGACGAATGACCAGTGACAGGTGACCAATGAGTGACATGACAGGCATAACAGCAAGCGAGATAGGGCTGAGAGCCCATGTTGTTCCGAAAGAAACAGACCGGAAAGACGCGAAGCTCAGACAGGCGTGCGCTGATTTTGAATCGATTTTTATCTATTTTGTCCTGAAATCAGCGCGAAAGAGCATTCCTGAAAACGGGCTTCTCGAGAGCTCTCACGAGAGCAAAATTTACAAATCGATGCTGGATGAACAAATGGCCCAGTCGGTGGCAAAGGGGGGAGGCATGGGACTCGGGCAGTTACTCTATGAGAAATTGACGGATCAAGTGGCAAAGTAATCTGACAAGATATCCGGGGGCTAAGCTTTAGCAAGTCAGCATTTTATCCGATAAGAACCTTGTGTGATTCCGGAACAGGAGAAAATCCCTATGAAAGAGCCAATTAAGACCCTTGAAGATCTGTTTTATGAAAAAATCATGCTGTATCAGGATCTTGTCGAATGCTTGAAACAGGAACGCGAGTTCCTGATCAAGACCGATATGGACGCCCTATGGGAGATCTCCGATAAAAAACAGTCAATTGTGCCTCGCATCGAGGCGGTCCGCGCAAAGGCGCTGGCCGCTCTGTCCGAGGCCTCCATAGACCACGGTATGGATGTGTCATCTTTTTCCCTGGCCACAGTGCTGTCGCTTATTCCGCCTGTGGAACGTAAACGGTTTAAGAAGGCGTATTTGTCTCTCGTAGGCCTGAAGACAGAGACCCGGCAACGGAGCCGGGAAAACAAGCAGTTTATTGAACAGAGCCTTGATTTTCTTGATCAGCTCATCAGTATCATTGTAAATGGGCATACGGCAGAACCCCTTTACAATGGCTGCGGGTCTCTGGATTCCAACGGCCCGGCGAATCTGTTGCTCACTAGAGAGGTGTAACTATGTCATCTGGTATCGGACTGGTATTGAGCATTGCCAAAGACGCCCTGGCAGCACAGCAGTACGGTATATATGTAACCGGTCACAATATTGCCAACGTGAATACGCCTGGTTATTCCAGGCAGACTGCTGTGTTTGAAGCAAAGAAACCTGCGTCCTTTGGTGGCGTGCTCCTCGGCAGGGGGGTGGACACAACCGAGATCGTTAGGGCCAGCGACCAGATTATTGAAAATCGCGTCATGCAGCAAAAATCGAGCCTTTATTGCTACAAAGAAATGGAAAATTATATGCTGGCCATGGAGGGGCTGTTTAACGAGAACTCCGACACCAGTTTGAGCACTATGCTGGGGGAGTTTTGGAATTTGTGGCATGATATCTCAAATGATCCCTCGGGTACTGCCGAACGGATTGCCCTCTACGAGCATAGCCTCCTCATCTCACAGCAATTTAAATCCCTTGATTCCGATTTGTTGCAGCTCAACACGGATTTGACCAACGCGGTTAAGGCCGGCGTAGGAAGGGTCAATGAAATTACGGCCGCAATCGCCAATCTCAACAATGAAATCGCTGGTCTGGAGATCGATGCTTCGGCTAATGACCTGAGAGATCAGCGCAACGTGCTTGCTTCAGAACTTGCCGAGTACATAGACATGAAGATCTTTGAGCAGAGCAATGGGACGTTTACCATCGTTTCGGCCAAGGGTGTTGTTCTCGTTAACGGCAATGACAGCTACGACATTGAACTCGACGGGAGCTCCGTCAAATGGCAAGGTTCCGGCGGCAACGAGGTTGACATAACAGACAATATCAGCAACGGGAAGCTGGGCGGATGGCTTGATATGCGGGACGAAATCGTGGCGAAATACAAGCAGGACCTGACAGAGCTGGCCTCTGAATTCATCTGGGCTGTAAACAAGCAGCACAGCCAGGGTGTTGGGCTTAAGGGTTTTAGTTCGGTTACGGGGACCTATGCCGTGTCAGACACAGGGGAGGAACTGGGAACCGCTGATTCGGGCCTTGCATACGAGAACAAAATATCGGACGGGAGCTTTAATCTTTGGGTCTATGATTCCTCTGGCAATGCTGTTGGAAGCCCGATTGCCATTGACGCAGATCCTGGCGGAACAACTCTTTCCTCCCTTCAGACCGCCATAAACGGTGTTTCCAATGTGTCCGCGAGTATAACATCCCATAACAAACTGAAGATCGACGCAGCAAGTGGGTATACGTTTGCTTTTTCCGATGACACAAGTAATGTCCTTGCCGCCCTTGGCATCAACACCTTTTTCACGGGCTCCACTGCAGGCGGGATGGGCGTGAACTCCCAGATTGGCTCTGACAAAGACTACATCGCTGCCGCACAGATAGACTTTACTACGGGAGCCTTTGCCACTGGGGACAACACCAATGCACTTGCAATGGTTGACCTGCAATATAGTTCCATGGCTATTTCAGAATGGACTTACGACAGGATCAACGGAAACACTGAGGGAACTACTACCGCTACCATTGAGGAATACTACCACAGCCTGGTGGGTTCTCTGGGGATCAAGGGGTCGAGTATCTCGCGGAGCAGGGCCTTTAATGAAGTCATGGTGAATGAACTCAACACCATGAGAGAGAGCCTTTCATCCGTTTCTCTTGACGAGGAGATGACCCAGCTCATGCAGTATCAGCATGCCTTTGCAGCAGCAGCCAAGCTCATTAGCGTATCGGATGAGATGCTGAACACGTTGCTCGATGTAAAGTAATGGAAGGGGATTTCACATGAGAGTATCGAACAAGATTATTTTCGATAATGTAAAGCTCAACCTGGCCAACATTACTGAGGAATTGAACAGGGCAAACATGGTCGTGGCGACTCAAAAGCGTATTCTCAAGCTTTCTGATGATCCCGTGGGCCTGACCCAGGTGCTCAGTATGAAATCGAGTCTTTCCAACATTGAGCAGTTGAGCCGCAACATATCTATGGGCAAGTCCTGGCTTGTTGCCTCTGAGAGCGCCCAGACCAGCGTTCAGGACATGGTTTCAGGGGCCAAGGCCTTGTGTGTTCAGATGGTCAGCGCCAACACCGGGGCAGCGCAAAGGCGTTCTGCGGCCGAGACCGTTCAGAATACCCTAGAAGAGGTTGTCTCACTGGCTAATACCCAGGTGAACGGGCGGTATATTTTTGCCGGGTCGAAAACGGATGCAGCGGCCTTCACGCTCAACAGCGACAACAGCGTCACATACAACGGGGACAGCAACCCGTTTACAATAAAGATAGGCAAAGATGCCACAGTAGAAATCGGAGGCGACGGGCAGGCCGTGTTCCAGCCTTCGGGCGCCGGCGGTAGTGACGATATTTTTAAAATATTGAAGGACTTGAAAACCGCTCTGCAGGGCAACGACATCAGTGGCATTCAAACAGCCATGACAAACCTGGATACTCATTTTGACCACAATTCCGCCCAGATTGCCGATGTAGGCTCCAAGATGATCCGCATGGAGATCAAGGATAACGTGCTTCAGGATCTGGATATTGCAACTACCGAAAGACTTTCGAAGATTGAGGATGCAGAGATCACGGAGGCGATCATGGACTTGAAGGCCAAGGAGGTGGCCTATCAGGCTGCCCTGGCTGCATGTTCCAAGGTTCTCCAGTTGAGTTTGGTGAATTACATGTAATATCTGGTTGTGACGCCAGGGAGGGCGGCATGCTTATACTGACAAGGAAGTCGGGAGAAGAGATAAACATCGGTGATGATGTAGTTGTCAGCGTTTTGGAAATCAAGGGATCACAGGTCAAGCTTGGGATCGAGGCTCCAAAGGGAATCGCGGTCCATCGCGGCGAGATCTATAGCAGGATTCAGGAAGAAAACCTCTTGGCCGCACGGGTGGAAGCCAATGATTTTGCAGCGGCAGCACAACTTTGTGGAACCGAGAATGAGCATGACAATAGGACCGGGAGGATAGTGTGAAGGTTGAAACCACGCGATTCGGGACCGTGGAAGTGCCGGAAGAAAAGGTAATTGGCATGTCCCATGGAATGCTTGGTTTTGCAGACAAGAAGCGATTCTGCCTTATCCAGCACAAAGAAGAGTCCCCCTTTTTCTGGTATCAGTCTCTTGATGATCCCGCGCTGGCCTTTGTCATTACCAACCCATGGTTATTTAAGCCCGATTACGAGGTTGAGCTGGATGTTGCGGTCCAGGCAATGGGATGGGACCAACAAGGCGAGAAGGTTCCTTTGGAGTGCTACGTCATTGTCACCATCCCCAGGGGGGCGCCTGAAAAAATGACGGCAAACCTCATCGGGCCGATGGTTCTAAACCCAGAAACCTGTGAAGCCGTACAGATTGTCTTATATAATGACTCCTACTCTCACAAATATCCTCTCGTTAAGAAAAAGGCCGCTTGATGGGCCGCTCCTTTGGTTCATACAGAAGACAAGGCATGCCTGAACTACGTCGCACAAGTGCAGAGGGGAATCCTCGCCCCTTAAACTCCATGGCGCGGCATCCATGGGGAAACTGCTTATCCCAAGTGACATAGTAATGCCTGCACTTGTGACAGTCGATATATACTGACCTAATACTCAGATCATCACGCACAACTTACAGCTCCTGATCGGGTTGTATCATTCAGGTTTCGTGCCAATTCTCCCATTTACACAGATCGAGACCTCGTTTAAGACATTCCTGTCCATATTCTGGTTGACACCACGTATCAAAGTACATTATAAAAACATACGAAAAGCAACGGTAGCCAGAGATTAGGGGAGCCGTATGGAGCAGGTATTACTGTTGAATGCAACTTTTGAGCCTTTGAAGGTGATCGACTGGAAAAGGGCCATAAGGCTTCTCACCTTGGGAAAGGTGGAGGTGTTGGAGGAGTACGAAAGGGATATCCACTCCGTAACCTTCGCTATCAAACTCCCGTCAGTGCTTCGGCTCCTTAGATTCGTGAGGTACAGAAAGAGGGATATCAAGTTTTCCAGGCTCAATATCTATGCCCGGGACGGATTCCGATGCCAATACTGCGGGCAGAAGTTTGAGTCGAAAGATCTTTCTTTTGATCACGTGGTGCCCAAGAGGCACGGTGGAAAAACCGAATGGACCAATATTGTCACGTCATGTTGCACGTGTAACCGGATCAAGGGAGGTAGAACCATGAAGGAGGCGGGTTTCAGACTCTTAAAGAAACCCGTAAAGCCCTCTTGGGTGCCGTTTATCATGGTTACGATCGGTGTGAGAAGTGTTCCCAATGCCTGGCTTGATTATCTGTATTGGAATGCGGAGCTGATGGATACTTAGGGCTCGATCGAAAACAACTTCACTCCTTGAAAAAGCACGAGTGATGAAAAAACCGGCTGTTGTTTTTCTAATAGTCTTGGGATTTATCTTTGGCTGGTGGCTGGCAAGGGAAAACAGAAAGCTGTTTGAATTGCCGGCGCCTGCAGGACGATTCCAAAGAGCTGTCATTGATAAGGACAGCATAGTCATTGGCATGGACACCTGGCAGGTGAAGGAGGTTTTGGGTGTGCCTGAAAAGAGGCATGTGGTATTGGAAACCCAGGAAATGAGAAAGGAAGAATGGATATACGGGGATAGACACTTCTATTTCACGAACGGATTTCTGACCTCTTTGAAAGAATAGTCGTAAAGTCTATTGTTGCGGCTGGCAGCAGGTTCTGCGACCAGACTTGTGCCAGAGAGTTCGGGAATGCGTGGCAGGCCTATGTGGCGTCTTTCTTTCCAGATAAGCGCAGAGCCTATCCCCAATATGGCAATACTTGGCAGCCAGCCCCTTGAAAGATCCTATTCCAGTCGAGTTAAAAGAGGATTTGATTTTCAACAGAGTTTTCCCATATCATGCATTTTGAATTATTGAGAACGCTTCCAACTCGGGACCTGTTTTCCTTGCCTTGTATCGGCATCTAACCCGGACAACTTGATAGTATAGGAGTTTGCATCTGTCAAGCGGCTAATTCAGCCGTCCGCCTGCGGGCCGTAGCCTTCGGCGGAGAGCTCGTAGCCAAGGCTACTTTCAGCCTTCGAAGCTTCGGCGAAGTAGGCATGGCGAAGTCGGCGCCGCGCTGCATAAGATCGCGAGAGCGATTTTATGATCAGATCGTATTTGAGATAGCCAAGCCGGCTAAATGATGCTATAAGATTAAGAGGTTACTGAGAAAGCCTTAAGGCGAGATCTCAAGCACAAAGACGCGCTGGCGAGCAGTGAAGAGGAGAGAATCGTGATGAAAAGAGTCGGGTTTGTATCCACACGGATTGCCGGAACAGACGGCGTGACGTTGGAGACCTACAAGTGGCATCAGGTTCTGGAACGAAACGGCTATGAATGCTATTTTTTCGGGGGAGAACTCGATACGCCGCAGGATCGGTCTTTTTTCGAACCCGTGGCCCATTTTGAAGCACCCGAGATTCTCGAAACCACTACCCTGTGTTTTGAGAAGACTACACGCAGGGCCTCGCTCTCTGCAAAGATTGCCGAGCTCAAGGAACATCTCAAGTCAAGACTTTACGAGTTTTGCGGCCATTTTAACATTGATTTACTGATTCCGGAAAATGCCCTGGCCATCCCGATGAACATTCCTCTGGGGTGGGCGCTCACGGAGCTCATAGCCGAGACAGGAATGCCGGCCATAGCGCACCACCACGATTTTAGCTGGGAACGCAAACGCTTTCTCATCAACGCCGTTCACGACCACCTCCAGTGCTCCTTTCCCCCGAATCTCCGGTCCATGCGTCATGTGGTCATAAACTCCGAGGCTTCCCGGCAACTGAGCTTCCGGAGGGGTATGAGCAATGTGGTTATTCCAAATGTTTTTGATTTTGCAAGCCCGCCTCCGCCGCCTCCCAACGGCAAGCTACTCCGTGAAGAACTCGAGTTTGAAGATGATGATCTCTTTGTCCTTCAGCCCACAAGGGTTGTGCCCCGGAAGTGGATTGAACGGGCAGTTGAACTGGTGAGTCTGATGAAGCTTAAGCGGCCCCGAGTCGTAGTTTCCCATGAATCCGGCGACGAGGGTAGTCTCTATGCCAAACGGGTGATGGAATACGCCGAACGTCTTGGGGTAGAGGTCGTATATGTGGGTGACAGAATCGGATCAGCCAGATCTTTTAAGGCCAGATGCGACAGGAAATACACGATTGAAGATGCTTATCACAATGCCGATCTGGTTACGTACCCTTCAGGTTATGAAGGGTTCGGAAATGCCTTTCTGGAAGCGATCTACTTCAAGAAGCCGGTTGTCGTAAACCGCTATTCAATATTCATAGAAGATATTGAACCATGCGGCTTTGATGTCATTTCATTTGAATCCTTTGTCACGTCTGAGCTCATAGACCGGATCAAATCATTTCTGGAACCTGGGAACATAGGATGGATCGTCGAGAAGAATTATGAGTTAGGCAAGAGGCATTTCTCATATGAGGTGTTGGAGAGAAAGCTTCTGCCTTTGATAGAATCTTTCCGGTAACATATGCCTGTGAACAATCCTGACAAGACCTCTGGGGCGCCTTTACGGCTGGGGATTTTGCACTACTCGTGCCCGCCGGTTATAGGCGGCGTAGAAGAGATCCTCAGTCAGCAGGCCTCCGTTTTTCATCGGAGGGGCCACCCGGTCTCAGTGCTGGCCGGCATGGGTGAGGTATTCACCAAGGATTTTCCTGTACGGATAGAACCGGTGTTGGGTTCAAAAAACGCTCGGATCATCAAGGCCCAGGAAGAATGCAAAAAGGGGCATCATGGCGCCCTTGAGCAGCCCACTAACAAGATCTATGGAATCCTGAAAGACTGGTCTCGTGACATTGATGTCATAATCGCCCACAACGTGCTTCACATGCCGTTTAACCTTCCCCTGACCCTGGCCTTGCGGCGTCTTGCAGATTCAGAAGACGGCCCGGTAGTGGTGAGTTGGGCCCACGATTCGCCTTATTTTCAACCCGGTCCCCCGAAATATCTGAACGGGCTCCCATGGCTTGTGCTTCAGCACGTGCATCCGAACATACGTTACGTGACTGTCTCGGAGTCACGAAAGGAGTTGTTCAGGAAACAATGCGGAGATGCCTCATGGAGGGTTATACACAACGGGATTGATCCAGTGCGCTTTTTCTACGTTGATCAAAGATCGGTGATGCTATCAGAAGAACTTGATCTGTTTGGCCGGGACCTTGTGGTCGTGCAGCCGTCAAGGATCACGCCGCGAAAGAACCTGGAGCTCGCCATCCACATCATTCGAGGGATCAAGTTATTGGGTCATAACGTCCTTTTTGTACTCACAGGCGCCTATGATCCTCATGAAGAACGGGCCGTGGCTTATTACCGAAGGCTGCGGTACTGGATCAAGGAACTCGGTCTGCAGGACAACATCGCTATTTTGGCGGAGTACAGGTTTCGCAATAAGACAAAGGTGGTTCCTGATCGTGTCTTTATTCGAGACCTTTATCTTATGGCGGATCTGCTTCTTATGACGAGTAAGGACGAAGGCTTTGGGCTGCCGTTGTTGGAGGCAGGTATGATCAAACTGCCCATTGCCTGCTCGGACATCTGGCCGTTTAGAGAACTAGGTGAGGGTGTATGCTTCTTTGGGCTGGATGAACCTCCATTGTTTATTGCAGGGCGCATTGTCGAATACCTGGCATGTACAAATACTCACCTGATGTTTCGCAATGTGATGCGCCGATATGTGTGGGATGTTGTTTACAAGCAAGAGGCGCTGCCGTTTCTTCGTGAGATCACCGGCAGGACTGGAACCCCTGACAAGGCAGGGTCAAAAGGCCAGAGACCTGATCAAAGAAAAACCTGGAGTCCGTGACCAAGGCATGACGCAAGATGCAATTATTTGTCCCAGAAAGGGCAAGCACGATCCCAGTATCGGTCCTGTCGCTGTCATGGTGGCCATGGAAGAAGATCTGGCCCTGATGCGGAGATCGATGGGCATCCAAGGCAGAGCAAGGTGCAGAATTCTGACGAGCAATTTGTACACGGTTGCGGCGCCTCGTCAGGACATCACCTTGGTCGGACCTGTGCTTGGCGCCCCTTACGCAGCAATGGTCCTTGAGAAGTTAATTGTGCTGGGGGCGCAAAAGATCCTCTTTTTTGGGTGGTGCGGTTCGCTGCAACAGGTGGTGCAGATTTCAGACTTCGTGGTTCCTGACAGGGCGGTGATAGGGGAGGGGACATCCGCGCACTACCCGGTGGCTGATTCACGCCCAAGGCCGTCGGGGATTGTGCTTAAGGCCATTGAGCAGAGCTTCAAGGAGGGCTTGATCTCTTTTCACAGGGGCGCTGTGTGGTCAACAGATGCCCCTTACAGAGAAACCAGGCAGGACGTCATTTTGTTTCAAAACAGGGGGGTGCTTGGCGTGGATATGGAACTCTCGGCTTTGTTTACCGTAGCCAGGTTCCGCGAGGTGGACATAGGGGCGCTGCTTGTGGTCTCAGATGAGATTGGCTCACTGCGCTGGATGCCCGGGTTTTCAAGCAAAAGGTTCAACAGGTCGCGCAAGGTGGCAGCCGAGGTTATACCCGGGATATGTCAAAAAATGAGCTAATGCCCATCCATCATCGTTTTTGGCCATGAACGAAGATCCCAGAAAGATGATTGCCGAACTCAGAGAAACTATTAGTCGGCACAATTATGCTTACTATGTATTGGACGAGCCAGAGGTTTCTGATGCCCAATACGACCGTCTGATGCAGGAGCTTATCGCCCTTGAGACAGCGTATCCGGAGCTTATTGAGCCTGATTCCCCGACGCAGCGGGTGGGCGCGCCACCCCTTGAGAAATTTGAAACAATTGCTCACACCATTCCCATGTTGAGCCTGGAAAACGCCTTTAGCGAAGAAGATGTGCTGGCCTTTGATCAGAGGGTTCGGCGGTTCCTGAAGACAGAAACGGAAATCCTTTACACTGCCGAGCCAAAGATGGATGGTGTGGCTGTGGAGTTGGTGTATAAAAACGGCAGCCTTATAGAGGCCTCCACCAGAGGTGACGGATACACCGGTGAGCTCGTTACATTGAACATCAGGACGATCAGGACGATTCCCCTGGCCATGCTTGAGACTGCCTCCATGACAGCGCCCTCTCGTCTGGAGGTAAGAGGAGAGGTATTTATCCCCCTTGATGCTTTTCGGCGCTTGAACAAAGAGCGTTTTGACAAGGGGGAACCCGCCTTTGCCAATCCGCGAAACGCGGCAGCAGGATCTCTCAGGCAGCTTGATTCGAGGATAACGGCAAGGCGTCCTCTGGACATTTTCTGCTATGGCGTGGGCACGGTGACCGGCCTCCAATTCACCTCGCACTGGAAAATCCTTCAGACCCTGAAGGCTTTCGGGTTTCGCGTGAATCCCCATATCAGGCCACAGGCCGGCATAGAGGAGATTCTTGACTACTACAGGGATTTGCTTGACGGTCGACATGAGTTTCCCTATGAGATGGACGGTGTTGTGATCAAGGTGGATGATTTGGCATTGCAGAAGAGGCTGGGCGAGAAGTCCCGAAGCCCGAGGTGGGCCTTGGCCTATAAATTCCCGGCTACACAGGAGACCACCCGGGTGCTCAAGATCGACATTCAGGTTGGCCGGACCGGGGCGTTGACGCCGGTGGCCCATTTGGCTCCTGTCTCTGTCGGAGGCGTCACGGTTAGCCGCGCCACCCTCCATAATGAAGACGAAATCAAGAAGAAAGATATCCGCATAGGTGACACCGTGCTGATCCAGCGTGCCGGAGATGTGATCCCGGAAGTCGTCAAGGCAATTACTTCAAAACGAACCGGAAGTGAGCAGCCGTTTCAGATGCCTCTTGTGTGTCCGGAATGCGGTTCAAAGGTCCTTCGACTGAAAGATGAGGCCGTATGGCGATGCGTGAACGCCAATTGTCCTGCCCAGGTGAAGGAGCGGATCAAACACTTCGCATGCAAAGGGGCGTTTGATGTTGATGGTCTTGGAGAAAAGCTGGTGGGGCAATTGGTAGACAAGGGGCTATTAGAGTCCTATGCGGATCTGTTTTTTTTGGATAGGGCTACCGTGGCAGGCCTTGAAAGGATGGGCGAGAAATCGGCTCAAAACCTGATAGATGCCATAACAAGAAGCAAGCATATCAGCCTTTCCCGGTTTATCTACGGCCTTGGTATTCGCCATGTGGGTGAGCACATAGCTCATGTTTTGGCCCGCAAGTTTAAGACATTAAGCGCATTAAGGTCTGCAACCGCAGAAGAGTTGATTGCCGTGGATGAAATTGGACCGCAGGTTTCTGAGAGCGTAAGAGCCTTTTTTGATTCCCAGGAGAACCAGAAAAATATTGAGCGAATGCTGGAGGCCGGCATAAGAACTAGCGCCCAGGAGACCCCGGCGCATGATTCCTTGACTGGCAAGACTTTCGTCCTTACCGGGGCCCTTGACTCCATGGCTCGCTCGGAAGCCAAGGCTCGCATTGAGGCATTAGGCGGAAAAGTCAGCTCATCTGTAAGTGGCAAGACCACATACGTGGTGGCGGGTAAAGATCCAGGCTCGAAGCTCGACAAGGCCAGAGATCTCGGGGTCAGAATTCTAGATGAGGGGCAATTTGTGGGGATGACCACTGACCAACAGGAGACAAGGTCATGAAAAAGGTTAGAGCACATGCAGTAATTGACGGACGCGTCCAGGGGGTCTGTTTCAGGATGGACACAAGGCTCGCAGCCGCGGAGCGGAACATCAAAGGTTGGGTGAGGAATATGCGCGATGGCCGAGTCGAAGCAGTATTTGAAGGCGAGGAGAATGATGTAAAATCTATGCTGAAGTGGTGCGAGGCTGGTCCGCCTTTGGCTCGCGTGAACAAGGTGGCCGTTGAATGGGAACCCCACACCGGGCAGTTTGATGCCTTTGAGATCACCTTTGCATGAAAAAATTAGTTCCCATCCGAAAAAGATATTTCCGAATAGGAACCAATGAATACTAAAAACCTGTTAGTCCGCGTTTAGATAGTGTCCTCATTTCTGGCTTGACACTAGATACCTTCTTTCAGAGCTTTCCCCGGCTTGAATCTTACCGTATTGGATGCCTTGATCTTGATGGTTTCTCCGGTCTGAGGATTTCTTCCCTTACGGGCTTTGCGGCGTACCTTTGAGAAGGTCCCGAAGCCGACCAATGTCACCTTGCCGTCTTTTTTCTTCAAGGCCTTGGTTACGCTGTCGACAAAAGAGTTAAGAGCCGTTCCCGCCGCCGCCTTGGAAATGCCGGCATCCATGGCCATATTGTCCACAAGTTCTGCCTTCGTCATAATTTCTTCCCTCCCTTTTGTTCTTGGTTAACCCCAATCCTTGTGCAGTGTAAGAGCCCGCTGTTATGGCGTCCTCCATACATTGATAATTTTGAGATGTCAACCGCATAATTAGTTTTTCTTATATTTTTTTTGCGTGGAGCACCGATACACCGGAGTTTGCCGTAACTATCGTCCTTTTTTGCCTGAAACACAGGCTTTTCCGCACATGAGTTCTACGAAATGCTGTAAGTTTTCATCTTTGAAAGAAGCGTGGGATGACTGATTTCCAGGAGTCTGGCTGCACGGGTGCGATTGTTGTCAGTTTTCGCCAGAGCCCTTTCAATCAGGGCTTTTTCGAGAGCCATGGTATTTGCCTTGAGCGAGATTTCGTTGGAAGGCAAAGGGCTGCCTATGGTTGAGGGAATATCCCGTATCGAATCCGGTAGTTCACTGAGGGGGATCTCGTCCAGTTCGGTCAATACCATAGTACGCTCAATAACGTTTTCCAGTTCTCTGACGTTGCCTGGCCACGAATAGTCTATGAGGGCTTGAAGCGCATCCGGTCGAAATGTCTTTCTCTCTTTTTTGAGTCGCTTCTTGAACTTATTCACAAAATGATTGACCAGCAGCGGAATGTCCTCTTTTCGATTGCGCAGGGCCGGCACTTCGATAAGGAGCACATTGATTCTGTAAAAAAGGTCGTCTCTGAAGGTTCCGTCTTTGACCTCATTCGCCAAATCTGCTGCCGTAGCTGCAATGATTCGTACATCCACCTTGATCGATTCCGTGGCGCCCACGGGCCTCACTATTTCGTCTTGCAGGACCCGAAGAAGCTTCACCTGGAGAGCCAGGGGCAGTTCTCCGATCTCATCAAGAAAGAGAGTCCCCCCGTTTGCTTCTTGAAAGAGCCCTTTCTTGTCTTTGGCCGCGTCAGTGAAGGCTCCCTTCACATGCCCAAAGAGCTCGCTTTCTAAAAGGTTTTCGGGCAAGCCCCCACAGTTGACGGCTACCAAAGGCTTGTTTTTTCGAAAGCCGTTATAGTGAATGGCCCTGGCAATCAACTCCTTTCCAGTGCCGCTTTCGCCTGTAATTAAGACTGTTGTCTTGTAGTCGGCAACCTTGCCAATGGTCTCAAAGATCCCTCGCATTTCCTTGCTTTTGGCCACCATATTCTGAAATGAGTAGGTTTGCTGGACAGCATTCCGGAGCCTGACATTTTCTTCTCTCAATCGGTTCCGTTCTTCGACCTGCGTCAGTTTAAGAAGGATCTCATCCGGTTTGAAGGGCTTGGAGATGTAGTCTGCCGCACCAAGCTTCATGGCTTCCACGGCTGTATCGATTGTGCCGTATGCCGACATCACAATGGTCGTTGTGTTGATACGTCGCTCGGCTATCTCTTTCAGGAAGCCAATCCCGTCCATTTTTGGCATACGCAGATCACAGAGGACAACGTCAAAGCCCCTGCTTTCCAGCAAGGGCAAGGCATCCATCCCGTTTGCAGCGCCAACAACCGCATACCCGGCCTTTTTAAGGACCGCAGTCAGCATGTGACGCAAGTTAGATTCGTCGTCGATGACAAGAACGTTTTTTGCCATTGGATTACCTAGAACAACGCCTTCATGAAGGCATCAGCGTCAAACTCCTGCAGGTCATCGACCTTTTCTCCCAGGCCAATATATTTGAGGGGAAGCCCGAGGCTGTGGCATATGCCCACGACGATCCCTCCCTTTGCGGTGCCGTCCAGTTTGGTAAGGGCAATTCCGGTGATTTCAATGGCTTCGTGAAAGAGTTGAGCTTGTGAGATGGCATTCTGTCCGGTCGTGGCATCAAGCACCAGCAGGATTTCATGGGGGGCGTCAGGGAGTTGCCTGGCCACTGTCCGACGGATTTTCTTGAGTTCTTCCATAAGATTGACTTTGGTGTGAAGACGTCCTGCAGTGTCAATGATAACCACATCAACGCCCCTTGATCTTGCCGCATGAATACCATCATAGACCACAGCGGCAGGGTCGGACTTTCCCTTGTGCCGGACAACTTCAGAGCCCACACGTTGGGCCCAAATCTCCAACTGCTCAACGGCTGCTGCCCGGAAGGTGTCAGCGGCAACCAACAGAACCCGCTTGCCTTCCTTCATATAACGAGCAGCAAGCTTGCCGATCGTTGTTGTCTTACCTACACCGTTTACTCCCACTACCATTATGACATAAGGTGTTTCCAGGGAAACACTGTCTGGACCCGGCTGGACCTTGAGAAAAGCCAGGATCTCTTCTTGAAGAGCCTCCTTGAGTTCTTCAGTATTGTTCAGGTCTTTCCTGCCGATCTTTTCTCTCACCTTTTGGATTAAGTCCATGGTGGTCTGCACGCCTATGTCCGAGGTGATGAGTATTTCTTCAAGGTTTTCGAGGAGTTCTTCGTCAATCTCCTTTTTTCCCAGCAAAAGCTGATCCACACGGTTTACAAAGGACTTTCGTGTCTTGGAGAGGCGGTTTCTGAGTCTCCGGAAAAATCCTTGTTTCTCTTCCTCGGTCGCAACATCTTGCTCTTCAGTCTCAACTGATTCGAGAATCTGTTCAGCCTCTTCTGCTGCGTCAGGCTGAAAATCCTGTCCCACGGGCTGGCAGGGTTCTTCCTCAGGGGTCTTTTCTGCCTTCTTTTTTCTTCTAAACCATTTCATATTTTTAAGCGGCGAAACCGCGTCGGATGAAATCGTGAAGCGATTTCATAGATTGATTGAGACAAGCTTGGATATCCCTTTTTCCTCCATGGTCACGCCAAAGAGCGCATTGGCCATTTCCATGGTTTGCTTGTTATGGGTAACCATCACAACCTGAGAGTTCTTTCCTATCTCCCGGAGAAGATGGTTAAAGCGGAAGACGTTCATTTCATCCAGCGGGGCATCAATTTCATCAAGAACACAAAATGAGGTTGGCTTTATCATGAAAAGAGAAAAGACCAGGGCAATAGCTGACAGGGCCTTTTCCCCGCCGGAAAGGAGACTCATGCGCGTGAGCTTTTTCCCGGGAGGACGTACGAGGAAAGAGATGCCCGACTCCAGGGGCCGCTTCGGATTGGTCAGGGTCAGTTTGGCTGTTCCTCCCTCAAAGAGCTTGGGGAAGACTGTCTGGACTTTCTCGTTGACGGCCTTGAAGGTTTTCATGAACCGTTTCAAAGAGACCCGATTGATCTTTCGGATGACCTGATGAAGGGCATCAATTGCGCCCACGAGGTCGTCCCGCTGTTGGGTCAGGAGCCGATATCGTTCGCTCAGGGTTTCGTATTCCTCGATGGCCGTGAGGTTGACGTCCCCGATTCTTGCGATCCTCTCCCGCTGTTCCGTCAAAGCCTCTTGTGTCTCTTCCACCGAAAAGCCCTCGGTCTCGCATTGCTGTGTCAATGTTTCAATTTGTTGATGGTATTTCTCCCGAATACGACCGACGAGATGATCGCGTTTCATCTCTCTTTCGGATTGCTTCAACTCGAGCTGCTGGATCTTTTGGAAGGTCTCCTGTCGTCTTGTTCTAACCTCAGAAAGGGCTTGATCATTTTGCTGCAATGCTCCTTCAATGGCCTGGTATTCAGTTTCGCTTTGAGCCAGAGCCTCTTCCATGGTCTTGAGTTTCGTGCATAGCTCGGCAATCTTGGCTCGATCTGTTGACAATCGTTTTTCAGTGGCAACTATGTCTTCCTCTGTATGTCTCAGCCCTCGCTCTAACTGGGCAAGCTTTTTGTCCCTGTCGCGCTGAAAATCCGTTAACCGTCTCAAAGTGCTCTCCGAGCTCTCGTATTCTGCCTGCAAGGCAGTCAGTTGCAGCTTGAGTTCTACGACTTTTTCGCTGGTATATTGCAGCTTTTCCGACGTTTCTTTGATATCGGACTTTGTCTCTTCGATCATCGATTCTTCAGCGTGGATTTCTTCTGCCAGCTCAGTCACGATCTCCTGATGTCTTGAAAGTTCTTGCTCTACGTCAATTTGCTCTCCTTCAATCTGTTGTTCCTCAAGGCAAAGGATCTCCAGATGGCTCTGGGCATGTTCGAGCCTTTCCCGGACAACGTAAAGGTCTTTTTCCAGCTCGACGAGCTGTTGATTTTTCTGGCTTTGGGCTTGTCGGGCCTGCTGAAGTTCTGTCTCCAGCGCCACTGCTTCGGTTTCCAGCTCTTTTTGTCTGGCCCTGGCGCTCTCAACAGAGCTATCCAACTCCAAGAGCTGTACTGCCAGATTCCTTACTTCCTTCTTCTTGGTCAGGATGCCGGATCCGCTGTTCTCTGTGCTTCCGCCAGTCAGTATGCCTTGAGGGCAGACGCGATCTCCTTGAGGCGTTACAATGGCCCGGGGTGACCCGTTTTGGTTCCACAATTGCAAGGCCGCTCCAAGGTCTTCAGCAACCATGACATGACCAAGAAGGGCTTGAACCAGGTGTTCGTAGCCTCCCTGGATTTTCACGTATTTGATAAGGAGATCGTGAGTCTGGGAATCGGAGCTGGAACTTGCGCCAGTCAAGGGCCTGACCGTCTTCATTGGAATGAAACCACCTCGGCCTCCCGAGAGGGTCCGGAGAGAGTCAATGGCTGTCACAGCCCCCTGATGGTCTCTGACAATGACGTATTGTAAGGTTTCACCTAGAGCTGCTTCCACAGCATCTTCATACGAGGGTTCGGGTTCGATAACGTCAGCCACAATGCCACAAATGCCTGCTTCCTCAAGGTTTCGGGATTTCCATTGCCTCATGACAACCTGAACGCCTTTCCTGAACCACTCATAGTTTTCATCCATCTTTTTGAGCGCCCCGTATTGGGATCGTATCTTTTGCCGTTCAAGTTCCGCAGCTTGGGTCGCACGGACTTGCTGACTGAGGGCTTCACGGTTTTCCCGGAGTTGTTTCTCCAACGATTCAAGAACCGCCGTTATTTCGTTTAGGCTCCCTTTCAAGGCATGGTGTCTGTCTTCGGCTGCAGCCATCTTTTTGCCAAACCCGATGACTTCGTTTTCGGTTTCGATTTTTTCCGTCTTGAGTTGATCAAGCCGTCTTGAGAGGTTTGCCCTGTTTCGGGAGGCATTCTCCAGGGTGTTTTGATAAGTCGCCTTGCGGCTTGCCAGGTTCACCAGCTTCGTTTTCTTGGCCTCAAGGCGTTGATTCGACTGCTCAATCCGCTTTCTGATTGCCCCCTCGACAGCCACTTCTTGTGTTACCGTATCCTCAATATTGCGCATGTGTTCTCGGATGGCGGACTTTCGTTCCTCCAGGTTCCGGCATTCTCCAGCGATTTCCCTTTTTTTCCCCTCAATTTCTTTTAGCTCGGCCTTGACATGATCACCTTCAGCAATCAAACGTTCCAGGTCTCTGGCACTATAATCAATGTCCGCCTCCAGTTTGTCGAGCGAGCGCTGCAGGTCATACCTTCGGGCCTTGTCTTCTGAGATATGCTGGTGCTTGGCTGCTCGTTCCTCTTTGATCTGTTCAATGGCGGCGTCCAGCTTTGCCAGCTCGGATTCGTGCTTGAAGTCCGCGTCTTGCAAGGATTCCAGCAAGCCCGAGGTTTCGTCCAGTTCGGCCGAGATAGCCTTGTATTGATAGCTTGCCAGCTTTATTTCCAGCTCTTCAATCTGTTTTTGATAGGTCTTGTAGCGCTCAGCTTTCCTGGCCTGGTGCTTGAGACTGCTCATCTGGCGTTTAACTTCGGAGATAACATCACTGATGCGCAACAGATTCTGCTGGGTTCGGTGAATTTTTAGAAGGGCCTCGTGTTTTCGGCTCTTATATCTGGTGGTGCCTGCTGCTTCTTCAATGAAGAACCGTCGTTCTTCAGGGCCGGCATCAAGGAGTGTTCCAATCTTTCCCTGTTCGATGATGGCATAGGTCCTTGACCCGACACCGGTTCCCATCAACAGGTTTTGGACGTCTTTAAGCCTGCACGGCCGCTTATTGATGAAGTAATCGCTTTCACCCGAACGGAACAGGCGTCGGCTTATCATGATCTCGGAAAAGTCTCGATATTCTTCAGGTGTGTTGCCGTTGTCATTAATGAGTGTCAGATCCACCTCGGCCAGATTCAAGGCGCCCTTATTCTCGCTGCCCGAAAAGATGATGTCTTCCATGGACTTGCCGCGGAGTTGCTTGACACTCTGTTCCCCCATAACCCAACGCAGAGCGTCAACGATGTTGCTCTTCCCACATCCGTTGGGGCCTACTACGGCACAAATGCCTTGAGGAAACTGCATGGTTGTTTTGTCCTGAAAAGACTTAAACCCGACAATATCTAACTGTTTGATCTTCATGGCAAAACACCTCTAGACAGCTATTCACATTCTAGCCATATATAACAATCCGACGGACATTAACAAAGGGATATAGGTTTGTAAAGGCAAAAATACTACAAAATGTATGTCCTGGACCTGCAACTACAACATATGGGACTTCTGTCTCTTCTTGGCGAGATTCTATTGTCATTTCTAAACGATTAGGCTATTTATAGGAGTATCATGTTCAACTTTCGTTTGGGAAGGCGCCTTGCCAGGGCTGAAGAGACTTATGATTTTCCGCCTTACAGGCCGCCCAGTGAGGCGGACAGCCTGCTGTTGAGGGTTACCCGAGGGTGTCCCTGGAACCGGTGTGCTTTCTGCCCCATGTACAAGGATGTCAAATTTGAGAAACGTCCGGTCGAAGAGGTTAAGAGAGATATTGATACGGCCAGGGCATTTACCGGCGGAAACGTAGAAACTGTCTTTATAGGGGATTCGGATAGCCTGGTCGTCAACACGGAGGCGTTGTGTGAAATCCTTGGTCATCTTCATGGCGCTTTTCCATCCCTTGCGAGGGTTACAAGCTATGCGCGCGCGCAAACCCTTAGGCGCCGATCCCTTAAGAGCCTGGAAAGGATAAGAGAAGCAGGGTTAACGCGACTTCACATTGGTCTTGAGACCGGAAGCGCTCGGTTGCTCAAGCGGATTGAAAAAGGCGCGTCCCCTGACACCATGATCAGCGCCTGCGCCAAGGCAAAAGACGTCCAATTTGAGGTCTCCGTCTATGTGCTGCTGGGAATCGGGGGTGAGGCAAATTGGCCTGAGCATGCTTGCGACACAGCCAGGGTGCTCAACCAGATAGATCCTGGTTTTATCCGCGTGAGAACCCTCACGCCTCAGCCCGGCACCCCGGTATATCAATGGTGGATGGAAGGCAGCTTTCAAATGCCGGGTCCGGAGACGATTTTAAGGGAGCAGAGGGCCCTCATCAAAGATCTTGAAGTTACCTCTCAATATCTTTCAGATCATGTCTCCAATTATGCCCCCATCAATGGAAATCTGCCGGATGATAAAGCCGGTATGCTTTCGATGATCGATGAGGCCCTGGAGAAACTCTCAAGCGATGATTCCTTCAAACGGGATCTTGACAAGATGCGATATTTGCAAAGATTGTGAGTAACTTCTCAGGGCTGTGCGGTTACCATAAGCGCTGGGGACGAGGGCCATTGAGAACTTACGATTGTGAGATGCCTTATGCCGATTTATGAGTATGAGTGCGCCAGGTGCGGATGCGTCTTTGAGGTTATCGTTGTTTTTAGTGGTGGAGATCCGGCATCATGCCCGAGCTGCGGGGACACCGGCATTACAAGGCTCATTGCAGCGCCGGCCATACATGTCAAGGCAGATGTTGCCAGCACACGCATTGAAAAGAAGGTCAAGGACTATCTAAAGGATGGGAAGTTCTCTGACGCAACGCGCTTTGCGGACAAGGCAGCGTCCATGGTCAAATCCGACAGGGTCAAACGGATAGCGGATAAGCTTCATCAAAAAACCGGCAAATAGGACAGCGCCGGATACCAACTGCCTGATGCAATTCAACTCAACGCAAGAAGAAAAGTCCCCCCTCGGGCATCCGGGATCGGGCATCGGGGAACGAAACTTCACCGGCCTTTTGCTCGCGAACGAAATCCGGGAAGGTCTCCATACCAGGGTGTTTGGAAAGCAAGACATAGCCTGTTTCAAGCAAACGGATTCAACCAATCTAAGAGCTAAAGAACTGGCTGAAGGCTCCGCCCCGGAGGGAACACTGGTCGTGGCTGAAAGGCAGACTTCAGGCAGGGGCAGGAAGGGAAGAAGCTGGTTTTCACCGGCAGGCGATGGAATCTATGCTTCTTTGATCTTAAGGCCTGCCATGCCTGCGAACCAGGCGCCCAGCATAACCCTTATGACAGCGGTTGCCGTGGCTGAGACACTGCTTTCACTCACGCAACTGCCGGCAAGGATAAAGTGGCCAAACGATATTCTCGTAAACGGAAAAAAGATAGCAGGGATTCTTACTGAGATCAGCATGAAAATGGATTCAATAGCCTATGTCGTCGTGGGTGTCGGAGTGAATGTCAATACTCCGCCTGATGGATTTCCTCAAGAGCTGAAGGGCAAGGCCACTTCCATATTGATTGAATCGGGTGAACCGTTTCCGGAAGTCGATATTATCAGAGCCTTTTTGAAATGTTATGAGACACATTATGAAATGTTAAGGGAAAGTGGGTTTAAGCCGATCATTAAGAGGTGGAAAGAGCTTACGGACATTATAGGACAGAGGGTTATTGTTGACGTGATCGGGAAGCAATATTGCGGAAAAGTCATAGATGTTGATGACGGCGGGGTCTTAATCGTCGAGGATAGTCATGGGATGTCTCACAGGTTTTATTCCGGAGATCTTAATCTCGTCAGAAATTTGACTTAAGCTCTTACTCCCATGGGAAGACGAAAGGATCCTAAACAGCTCAAAAAACTGATGACTTATGTTCTGGGGCGACACCCGGAGGAATTCGGTTTGGTCCCTGACGAGGATGGGTTTTTTCGTCTCAAGGATCTCATCAAGGCCATCTCTGAAGAACCGGGATGGGGATATGTGCGCAAGTCCCACATCCATGAAGTCCTTATTGCCTTTCGCGAGAATTCCTTTATTTTTCAAGATGACCGCATCAAAGTGGCGAGTCCGGATGAAACCGTAAGCCCAGTCTCAGGAGCAGTGCCGCCGAAACTCCTTTATCACTGTGTGCGCCAGAGGGCATATCCGGTGGTCTGTGAGAAAGGAATCATGCCCATGGGACAACGCCGTGTATTCTTGGCAACTACTGAAGAATTGGCCCTGCGCATGGGAAGACGGCGTGACCAGAAGCCGGTGTTGCTCACCGTGCAAGCAAAAAGGGCCTATGATGCCGGCGTGATATTCTCCGGGCAGGGAGAACTGATTTATCTGGTGGACCGTATTCCGGCGGGCTATTTTTCAGGCCCGTCTCTTCCAAAGGAGAAGAGAGATGTCTCAAAACCGAAAAAGGAGTCCCTTTTTGCGCCTGAAAAGCCGGCTGGAAGCTTCATCCTGGATATGGAGCGATCCCGGGAGCTTCATCAGCAAAAGCTAAAAAGAAAAGGTGTCAAGAAGGAGATTTCCTGGAAGAAGGATAGTAGAAGGTCGAGACGCAAACACAGATGAAGATAGCACACCGTTTCCACGATTTTTCTCGTATTGGCCCTGTTTACCTGGTAGGCGGTTCTGTTCGCGACAGCGTGCTCAATCGTCCTTCCTGCGACCACGACTTTGTCGTGCCCGGCAATGTCAGGACCTTTGCAGAAAAGGTGGCCAAAGGACTTGGCGTGCGGTTGATAGATCTCGGCAAGAACAGCAAGGCCATCTGTAGAGTGGTTTCAGGAGACGAGATTCTCGATTTTTCCCCCATGGAGGGTAACTGTATCGAAGAGGATCTGAAAAGGCGGGACTTTACGGTCAACGGCCTTGGCTATGATCTTCGCACCAAAAGACTTATCGATCCTGTCAAGGCCATGGATGACATAAAGTCCAGGACCATTCGACTCATTTCAAAAGATGCCGTAGTAGCTGATCCGCTGAGGATGCTCAGGGCATTTCGCTTTGCCGCTGCTCTGGGTTTTGATATTGCGCCAGAAACCCTGGCAGTCATCAGCAAGAAAAGCGCGCTCATTAGACAATCGGCCGGAGAGCGTATAAGCACAGAGCTTTTCAAGATGATGGAGGTCAAAAGGTCCTTTCATCACCTCAAGCAGATGTCCCACAGTGGACTTCTGACCGATCTCATCCCTGAGCTTGAACCGTGTCGTGACTGCCGCCAGAATGAGATCCACGCACGGGATGTCTTTGAGCATACCATGGCGACCTACGATGAAATGGAGACTGCCCTGATCAACCATGCTGTGTTGTGGCCCGATTATGCCAGGTCGATCTCGAGTTATCTCCGGGCGCACGACCGCCGGATTCTTCTGAAGCTGGCGGCCTTGTTTCATGATCTGGGCAAGCCCGGAACGCGCAGTGTTGATTCCACGGGAAAGGTCCGATTTCTCGGTCATGAGGACAAGGGATCGGATATTGTCCAAGATATCTGCGCAAGGCTCAGGATGTCCGGCAAAAACCGGTCATACATAACACTTATCGTCCAAAAGCACCTTCAGCCCCTTTTTCTCTTTGATGCCCACCAGCGGGATAGCCTCACATCGAGGGGAATAATTCGCTTTGCCGGAAAATACAGGGATGACATCATCGGGCTCTTGATCCACAGCGTTGCGGATCAGCGTGCCAAAGCGGGATTAGGGAGTGAATTCCTCAGCGACTTTATTAAGTTCTCGGCAGGAGTGCTCTCAATCTACTTTTCCGGCCTGAGGCCCAAGATTGTAGCGCCGAGGCTCTTAAACGGCCACGAAGTGATGGAGTATTTCAATCTGAAACCGTCTGAGCTTATTGGAAGGTTGCTTCAGACAGTTGAAGACGCGCGACTCAACGGGGAGATCGAGACAAAAAAGGAAGCTACGGGTCTGGTTGCCAGGCTGCTTGAATTGGAGGGCGATGCCGGAATCGAACCGGCGACACCAAGCTCCGGAGGCTTGTGCTCTATCCGCTGAGCTAATCGCCCTCAGAAGGGTCTCCAAACAATAGCATTCTGTCGCTAATTGTCAACAGGGATTAGAGGGCAGCACAGTAACTTGTCAACAACCTCGGGGATGAAGGGTTATAGTAAGCGTGCGAGCAGAATTGGCATTTTTCTTGAATTTTCCTGTGAGGTGATTATGTTGAGGGGGGTAAACATTGTGAAAGCAGGAGATCATGACTGAGAAAGACGAAAAAATGCCGGATCCCAGAGATGTTGAGAAAGAGATTAGCGAATTCCTGTCGGAAAAATTCGGGGGCCGCGTAAAACTCATCTCACCAATGGTAATTCCCAGTGAGACCTCTTTGGGCAAAGAAGAAGAGCCCCCAAAAAAGAAAAAGAAGAGCGATTTCTCCTTAAAGCCCGAAGAACTCGCAGCTTACCTTGACCAGTACGTGGTTCAGCAGGTTGAGGCCAAGGCTATTTTGGCCACTAAAATTTGCACCCATTTCAATCGTATCAAGTACGCAGAATCATCCAACAATGACGTTAAACCATTGCTGGGCAACATCAAGAACAATATTCTCATGGTAGGACCAACAGGCGTAGGCAAAACCTACATGATTAAATTGATCGCGCAAAAGATCGGTGTGCCCTTTGTCAAAGGAGATGCCACGAAATTCAGTGAAACCGGTTATGTTGGAGGCGACGTGGAAGACCTGTTGCGGGACCTTGTGCGCGAAGCCGATGACGACATCGAACTGGCCCAGTACGGCATTGTCTATATCGATGAAATCGACAAGATCGCCTCCAGCAGCAATCTCATCGGGCCGGATGTGTCTCGCACCGGGGTCCAGCGCGCTCTGCTCAAACCAATGGAAGAAACAGAGGTGGACCTCAAGGTGGCCCATGATCCAATATCCATGCTTGAGGAGATCGAACGCTATCGCAAAACCGGCAAACGGAAAAAACGTGTGGTGAATACAAAGAATATCCTGTTCATCATGAGCGGCGCCTTTAATGAACTTGGCGACATAATAAGGAAGCGGATGGAAAATCAAGGCATCGGTTTTGGCGCTTCTCTCAAGAGCAGGTCAGAGTCGCTCGATTACTTGAAACATGTCAAACCAGAGGATCTTATCAAGTTCGGTTTTGAGACTGAGTTTATTGGACGCCTGCCGGTCATTTCCGTATTTGAGAAACTGAGCGAAGATGACCTCTTTGCCATCTTGAAAAACCCGAATAATCCGGTTGTTCTGAGCAAAAAGCTAGACTTCAAGGCTTACGGCATTGAAGTCAAGTTTGATGACCGCGCCCTGAGATCCATGGCCGGCCTTGCTTACAGGCAGGGTACTGGCGCCCGCGCCTTGGTCAGCGTGATTGAGAAAACGCTGCTCAAGCTGGAAAAAAGACTTCCTTCCACGGACATCAAGAAGCTTTGCGTTACAGAAGAGGTAGTGAAAGACCCTGAAGGCGCTCTCCGCGAAATAGTCTCAGGGACACATGCGGCCAAGTGGGATAGGACTTACACAGAGCTTCTTGAATACGAAAAGGAATCAGTCAGGAACTACGTGAAAGAGAACCAGTCCATTCTGACCAACAGGTATGATATGATCATGACCCGGTCTCGCATTAACGTGATTGCCGAGATCTATGCTTCAAACATGTGCGACGTTAATGGGGTCATGAAGAAGATCAGAGGCTATTATGACCAGATAAAGGAATTGGAGGCATACTTTTGCAGGACCCATGACCTGCATGTCACCCTCCACGAAGATGCCACAGATGCCTTGATCCTCCAGATGAACGGTTCTCAGACAGCCCTTGGGGATTTCTACAAGAAGCTGACAGGCGACTTTGAATACGGTCTTAAACTGATCCGTGATAGGACGGGCAGGAAGGATTTTGTTCTGACCAAGGAGGCCTTGGAAGACCCTGAAGAATTCCTGAATGCTTCAGTGAAGGGGATTTTTTCCGAGGAGCGTTTTGAAGATTATCCAGAATAGAGGTAAACCATGCTTTTTCCAGACTACAGGCCAAGACGGCTTCGGCAAAATGAGAATTTCAGGCGTATGATAAGGGAGACCCGGGTTTGTGTTGACGACCTGATCCTGCCTCTTTTTGCTGTGGAGGGCAAGGGCGTGAAGAAGCCCATAGAGCCTATGCCGGGACACTATCAACTCTCCAGAGAATATGTGGTAAAAGAGGCCAAGACCGCTCACGACCTGGGCATTCCGGCTGTGATGCTCTTTGGCATTCCTGACAAAAAGGACGCGCTGGGCGCCGGGGCCTATGCCAAGGATGGAATTGTTCAAAAAACCGTCAAGGCAATAAAGAACAAGGCGCCGGATCTGGTCGTTATCACTGATGTCTGCCTTTGTGAGTATACGGACCACGGGCACTGCGGTATGGTGGAAGACGGGATCATACTCAATGATGCCACTTTGGACCTGTTGGCCCGCACAGCCCTGTCGCATGCACGGGCCGGCGCTGACATGGTAGCTCCCTCGGATATGATGGATGGTCGTGTTGCGGAAATACGTGATGCCCTGGACGAAAACGGTTTTCAGAGCATTCCCATAATGTCCTATGCGGCCAAGTATTGTTCGGCCTTCTATAACCCCTTCCGCGAGGCCGCTGAATCTGCCCCGCAGTTTGGAGACCGGCGGACCTACCAGATGGACCCGGCCAACAGCCTCGAGGCCATTCGTGAAGTAAGTATGGATGTGGAAGAGGGCGCAGATATTGTCATGGTAAAGCCTGCCATGCCGTATCTGGACATCATCTGCAAGGTCCGAGAAGAACTCGATTTGCCGCTGGCAGCGTACCAGGTGAGTGGCGAGTTTGCTATGATAAAGGCTGCTGAGAAGTTGGGCTGGATCGACGGGGAAAGAATCATGATGGAATGCCTTGTTGCCATAAAACGGGCCGGCGCAGACATGATTGTTACGTATTTTGCAAAAGAGGCGGCAAAGAAATTGGCGGGTCATTAGTCAAGGAGAACTTCAATTGAACGGGCATCCAGACACATCACCGATGCATACCGGCCAGGGTGGCAAAAAACAGGGGTCCGAGCTACGCCTTATTGCCTGGGAGGTTACCCGGAATTGCAACCTTAACTGTATCCATTGCCGGGCTGCGGCGACCGCGGGGCCCTACCCTGGAGAACTGGATACTGAAGCCTGTTTCAAGTTTCTTGACGAGGTCAGAGAGGTCGGAAAACCTGTCATTATCCTGACGGGCGGCGAACCCTTGATGCGACCGGACATCTTTGAGATTGCCCGGTACGGCAATGACAAGGGCCTCCGCATGGTCATGGCCCCCAACGGCACACTAATCACGGAGTCAAATGCAAAAGAGATGGTTGAGGTCGGAATTCAGCGAATCAGCATTAGCCTGGATGGAGCCACAGCGGAAAGCCACGATCGGTTCCGCCGGGTGGAAGGCGCCTTTGAGGGGGCTCTGCGTGGCATCAAATGGGCTAATCAGGCCGGTCTTGACTTTCAGGTGAACACTACGATCACGCAGCAGAATTTTGATGAGCTGTCAAAGATTCAAGAACTGGCCGTTGAGTTGGGCGCTGTGGCTCACCATATCTTCCTGCTTGTTCCCACTGGCAGAGGCAAATACATTGTGGATCAGGAGATCTCGGCTCAACAGTATGAAGAAAGCCTGAACTGGTTTTATGATCAGAGGGACAGAGTCCCTCTTCAATTGAAAGCCACCTGCGCCCCACACTATTACAGGATACTTAGACAGCGGGCCCGTAAGGATGGCAAAACGGTTACGTTCAAGACCCACGGGCTTGATGCAGTGACGCGGGGTTGTCTGGGCGGGATCGGCTTTTGTTTTGTGTCAAACACCGGCATAGTCCAACCATGCGGATTTCTCGACCTCAATTGCGGTAATGTGACGGAGACTCCATTCCCGCGTATCTGGAATGAATCAGAAGTATTCAACGCCCTGAGAGATTTCGACAGACTAAAGGGTAAGTGCGGCAAGTGCGAGTATCGAAAGGTCTGCGGTGGTTGTCGCGCAAGAGCTTATGAGGCTACAGGCGACTATCTTGCTGAAGAACCTCTCTGTCTGTATCAACCGAAAGGGAGTTGATCCCCCTTGAAATTCTTGACCAAATCCTGCCTTTGTAGTAATCTTTAAAGATCAATTTTTACATATAAGGAGACAGGCCATGCGTGTCCGGTCGTTGATGATTGAAGATCCCATTACCGTGTCAGAACGCACTTCCGTTCAAGAAGCCATTCACATCATGCAGGAGAACTCTATCCGGCACCTTCCTGTTGTAAGCCGGTCACAGAAGTTAGTGGGATGGGTCACCCTCGGAGATATGAAACAGGGTCTGCTTCCTGCTGTTGTCACTGGCCTGTCCCTGACGGACCTGATGATCAGAGAGCCCGTTACCATAAACCCCGACGCTGACGTTGAGACCGCCGCCCGGATCATTTTTGAAAAAAAGATCGGCGGCATGCCTGTTATCGATAAAGAGAAAAAGGTGATAGGAATTATTACGGTTACGGATATATTGGGCGCTTTCGTCAAAATCATGGGTATCCTGGCCAATGGATCGAGGGTCGAGGTAGACGTGGGGAATAAGCCGGACGGTTTTGAACAGGTTTCACGCATAATCCACGATAATGGTGGTGAAATCGTCAGTGTGGGGATTGACCCTGACGCCAGTGACAAGAAAATCTTTTATTTCCGCCTCAAACGGTGTTTGACAGACACCATTGTGAAGGCGCTAAAGAAAAGGAAATACGAAGTTCTCTCCTCTGACTGATAGCGCTGCTGCCGGTACGATTTGATTTCTATTTCGTAAGCCGCGTTTCCAAAATATAGGTCTTCAGTATAGTATTCGCCCCGGTCCTGACTCTCCCAATTTGACAACCCCTTGTCCGCGTTGTGTCAAAACTTTGACAAATTAAGAACATCTGGACCAAATTCAACCAAGCTCTTTCCCTGTATATCGCAACACACCCCCTGGCTGTTTGAAACTCCGGGCAATTGTCTGCCTCCAGTATTTTGGCACGATTTGTGCTGAACTGGCTGTTGATTGAAATCGTAATCGCCTCTGCCTTGTGTGCCGTTGACGCAGGTGGGGGTGGTCGGAGGCCTTCAACTTTCTACACAACGTGCTGACCGCCCAAAGGCAATGCCCAACGGAGGGACTGCGATGAAACCAAGGCTGAATCCTGTTTGCAAGAAAGGCGAAAGAAACCTCTACTGCTTGTATTACGGAGATTGTTTGGATCATGCGGTCAATCATCGGTGGCGACACTGGAATTGTTCTGAGTGCTCATACAAATTCACACAAGAAGTTGTCAATGCCGTGAGAACCGTTGATGATTCAAACATATTCTATGAATTGCCCCCTTCCTTTTCCGCTGAGGTTTGGCACACATTTGATTGAGTTGAAAATGAAAGACAAGCCCAGGAGTGAGAATTCTCTCCCTGTTGAGGAAATTATAAAGGCCGCAGAAAGGTTGCCTCCGTTTCCGGCGGTGATCTGGAAGGTCATGTCTTTGCTTCGCAGAATGGCGCCTGCGAGCGAGATCGAAGCCGTGATCCAGTACGACCAGGCGATTGCGGCAAAGGTATTGGCTCTGAGTCGTTCTGCCTATTATGCTCGAAGGCATGCCATAGGTTCATTGAGGGATGCCATAGTCGCTCTCGGGGATGAGCAGTTGACCCGAGTCGTTATGACTGCCTGCGCAGGCCGTTATTTTGAGTCCGAGATTTCCGGCTATGAACTCAGGGAAGGCCAGTTGTGGCAACATGCCGTGGCAACGGCGCTGCTGGCCGAGACAGCGGCGCGTCGCCTCGGAGAGAAGAAGGTTATGACGGTTTACACGGCTGGGTTGCTCCACGACATTGGCAAAGCCGTGCTGAGTTTCTACGTAAAGACGTATCTGGATGCCATATTGACCCGAATGAGCAGAAAAGGCATACAGTTTCTCGATGCTGAGCGTCAGACATTGGGTATCGATCATCAACAATTAGGGGAGATGATCGCCAAACGCTGGCGTTTTCCTCCGGAAGTGGTCGCAGGTATTGGCTACCATCACTGTCCGAAAAAAGCAAAAGCTCATCAGGACATAGCATCTGCAGTTTTCGTGGCCAACAGGACTGCCAAAGCCATGGGTTTTGGCTGCGGGATGGAGAGCCTTGTTGAGTCGTACGAGGATGAGATTTTTCAGTTATTGGGGATCACTCCCGGCAAGGCGGCACAATTCTGGACAGACATGTCAGATGTGTCGGATGATATCAAGCACGTGGTGTCTGACGAAAGCCCTATCTTCGATTCCCGTCCTCACGACGGCTCCAGCCTGTAGATCTCGATGACCCTTTCTTTTCCCTTCAACTTCCGGGCCGGAAGGGAGACCAGGGATCCCAGCCCTTCTTCACAAATCCTGTCTTTGATCTCCTCGCGCACTGCCTTGCTGATGAGTATATTGTTGGAGCCGGCGATCGACTGGAGGCGTTGTGCCACGTTTACGGCATCGCCGATGACCGTATAGTTCAAGTGGTCGTCTGACCCGATATAGCCCGCCACTACTTCCCCTGAATTAATTCCTATGGAGACCTCAAGAGGAGGCCAGTTATTGCGCTGGGCCTGAGCATTGAAACCCCTCAGGGCCTTGATCATCTCAATAGCTGTCTTTACAGCTCGCACGGGATCATCCTCATGGGAAAGCGGGGCTCCGAAGAAGGCCATAATGCAATCTCCTATGAGCTTGTCCAGAGTCCCATCGTGCTTGAATATGATCGGAGTCATGAGTGAAAAATAGCCATTCAATATGTCTACAACCTTCTCTTGATCCAGGCCCTCAGACATGGAGGTAAAGCCGTGCAGATCTGCAAACAGGATGGTCACATTCTTCCGTTCTCCGCCCAGTCTTATGTTTCCTCCACTGTCAAATATCTTTTCTGTCACCGTCTTTGAGAAGAATCGACTCAGCAGTAATCGTTGTTTTTCCTCCTTGAGCATTTGATGATACACGCGGAAAAGGATCACTGCGGTGGCGATCTGATCTGATACCAGGCTGAAGAAACGCACTTCGTTCTGACTAAAGCGCTTTGTTTCCGTATGCCGGAGGCAGAGAACGCCGATGGCTTTCTCATTGTGCATAACAGGGACACATAGCAATGAACCATCATGATCATCTCCGTCTGTTTTCATGGAGGGATCATCACGGGCGTTATCAATTATTACGGGACTCCTTTGAAGGATTGCTTTCCCCGGCGCTCCGTCTTCAAGGCTCAAGAACGCGGTTTCGCCGGCGGATCTATTCAGGTCGCTTCGAGCCACGGTTTCCAGCGCTTGCAGCTCTTCGTTTACAAGCATAAGAGCGATGTTTTCTAACATTATGTATTTCTTGATAATGTCCAATTGGTCTCGAAAGAAAGCCTCCTTGTCATGGAAGTTTGTAGATCGAAGGGTATTGCCCAGTTCCTTGAGGATGGAGAGTTCCTTAATCTTGTTTTCATAATTATCCTGGATCTTGAGGAACTGCTTTTTAAAGACATCCCTTTCTTGCCCCAGCAAGGTCTTCTCATCTGTCAACTTTTGCCCGTTAGAGGCCATGGGAAAAGGTCCTTAATCCAGGATTGCAAACAAATCCTGGCTGTCTTTCAAAATGGCCACAGCATCCTGCGCCATTTTTTTCAGCTCTTCTGTGTCCAGGCCCTTAAAGAGTTGGGTCAATATATTCCAATGGCCGAATGTCAACCGAAGAGGGAAGAGAGACTCCTCTTCGGGCGAATCCTTTGCTTGATAGTGCAGGTAGTCTGCCAGACCGATAATGGCAGCGAGCTGAGAGTGACCGGAAGCTGAAAAAGGCTGATGGTGGAATGCAATGGCCTGAACTAAAGCATCCGGCAGATTCCAGTTAGAGGCTAGAAACTTTCCAATAGCCGCATGATTTAAGCCCAGTCTTTCCTCTTCCAACTCAAAGAGGGGCAGATTGTGTTTTGCAATGTCAGCATGAATTTGTGCGTAGTGTTGAGGAAAGTTCTCCATAAGGAAGATTTTGCCAAAATCGTGGAGCAGACCCGCGGTGAAGGCCCCACTTTTTTGATGTTCCGGGAATTTCTTGCATAAATCCTGGGCGATGAGGGCTGTGCCCATTGAATGATGCCACAACGTCTTTGGATCGTATGGCCCTTCAAGAGGGCTTGCCTCAAAGACCTTTGCGGCTGCCAGGCCAAAGGATAGGTCTATGATCTCTTCTGTGCCAAGAATAACCACCACCTGCTTTACGGCGCCGATTTTTTGGGGAAACCCGTAAAATGCCGAATTTACGATCTTGAGGAGCTTCGACGTCAGAGGAGGGTCGTTTTCGATGACCTTGGTCAGGTCATCGGCTGATGAATTGGGGTTTGACGCGATTCTGAATATGTGGGCTGCAATAGACGGCAGGGTCGGCAAAGTCTCTACTCGATTCAACTTTGAAAGCACTTCCTGCTGGGCGCCCTTTCGCTCATCCAGGCCCTCTTCCAGCTCGATCTGACGAATAATTGCCTCCAGGTGGTGTTCTGCAGCCTTGTCGGAAATTGGTTGATATTGGGCGTCTATCATTTCTTCCAGCGTTGGCACGAGCGGGGAATCAAACGGTAACCTGGCTAAGAACTCCCTTTCTTCGGTTTGCGGAAGCTGGCTGAGTGCCACCCACAATACCTGAGGATCCAGATCGGCAAGCCTTTTGAAGATCCTTCCTCGTGCCCTGGCAAGACAGCGCTGAAGGGGCGGCTTGGATTTTGCTTCGTCGCTTGCTGAAAGGCAGGGCGCGGGTTTTACTTGCGGGCCTGCTGTATGAACATCAGGCAGTCCGGGGCTGCGCCCTTTTTTCCTTTTCACTTCTGCCAGCCGTATCAACCCCTGGATGCTTCGGCTTTCCTCCGGGAAGAGTGAATAACCTGTGCTTATTCGGATCTCATTTCCCAGAAGCTCTTTAAAGACACGAATTGCTTTGTTTCTGAGGTGCCCCACTCCTTTGCTGTCTGTGGAGAACCCCAGTATGATTAAACGAGAGTCATCAATTCCAATCACCGTGTCGCTTTCGCGGAAGCGGCCTCCAACCTGGTTTTCAAGCGGGCCCATCATCGACGGCAGGACTGATTCAGGCTGTTGTGGGACCACCTGCGCCAAAAACAGGACCAGATTGGCTCTTGTTCTCATGATCTTGCTCAACTCCTGATTCATTAAATCGTGATGCTTTTTTGAAATGACAAATGGATAGGATGGATCTGCCTTGACCGGCTCCAAAGACGTCCGGCAGCCGATCTGTTCTAAGGCTGTTTGAATCAACTCGCCATCATTCGTGGTGGAGACTTCCCAGAGCACACGCGGCGCCTTTGTGAGCAGGCTGCGGATTTTTTCCTCAGATAGGCCAAGCTCTTTGCGAAAAAAAATGACAAGCTTCCGGAGCTGGGCGCCCGGGTCCAATCCTTCGAAAATGAGACGAAAACGAGTATCACTCATATTGACTCCATCACAGCAATGACAGCAAAAGCCATGCCATGGGCAATGGCTTCATTGAGCTTGATCAGGAAAGTTTTGCCTTGTAACCGGCTGGATTTTCCTACCGGCTAGAGGGCTTCATATTAAATTAGTCAACATTATCACATAGTAACACCAGTGGCACGACGATTGCATGGACCTCTAAGTATCCTACTCAAGATCGATGACGAATTTGGCTAATGACTTAAGACCACTTTGCCGATGTATAAGACAATACAACATCAAGAAATACCACAAAAGGAGGGGCCAAAATGAACGGAATAGGAAACCTGCTAACGCAATACGTTTATGAAAGCCTTACAAGGGCGTATGGAAGGCGCGACGATTCGCTCCTGAGGCCAACAAGGCATGTTGCCCACCAAACCCGGGCCAACGAAGCGGTGAAAGTGGAACTCGGAAAAGACGACCGGTATCTTACGAATATCAGGGCGTACAATTGCATTTCGCGAGCTCCGAAAACCCACCCAGAGCCACGGCCGGCAAACTCGAAACCACAAGAGGAAATGCCCAAGACCACCCAGCCAGTGGAGTCTTCAGAGCAGATCGAGACTTTGCCGACAGTAGATGAGCTGGATTTCAAAACGGTCCAGCAAATGAACTTCAGCGAATTTAGGGCCGCCTGGGGCGCGAAGGACGGAGAAGCCAACTATAATGCGAGCTACGATTTCGATAATAGTGGTGGCATCGACATGGTAGATTGGCTTGCTTTTGGCAAAGACCTCCAGAATTCCTTTGAGGAATTTAAACAGGCTTGGGGAACCAAGGCCGGAGACGATAATTATGATAGCCGCTACGACTACGACAACAATGGCGTGATCGACATGGCAGATTGGCTCAGTTTTGGCAAGAACTGGGTGGCCTAAAAACGTTCTAATAAGTATCATCGCCCAGGAAAAGCATCTCGTTGGGACAGTCCAGGTTCACTAGTTCAGCAATAGTCACACCTCCTGACGGAGCCAACTATTCTCCGTCAGGAGGCGAGCAGCCACATCTAAACCGCGACAACTTTGCTTGCTTCATTCATTATTTACTACGGGCAGAAGCTCCAGCCCCAACGCTGACCAAAAAGCAGCCAATCCTGCATGTCGCAGCGACCGTCATCGTTGAGATCACACTCACAGAACTCCGCACCGGGATCGTTGCAGTCCGTGCGGCCCCAATCTTCGCCAAATAGCAGCCAATCCTGCATGTCGCAGCGGCAGTCATGATTCAGGTCGCACAGAACTTCGGTCACGAACCAGTTGACAGTGCCCTGAATCTCTCCGCCGGGGGTGTGGGCCACCACTCTCCAGTAATAGACCGTGCTCTTCTCCAGCCCCGAGACGGTACAGTTAGGATTTGTTACGTCTGAACACACCTGCACCAGGGGCTCTACCACGTCGGTGCCGAAAAATACGTCGTAACCAGTGGCATCTGCCACCGCATCCCAGGTCAACGTCACCTCAGTTAGCTGGTTACAGGCCGTGGCAGGGTCCGGATCATAAATGCCGGGACGGAGGGTGTCAGGAAACTTGTTGAACGTGATGTCGTAATACCCCCAGTTGTCGAGCCCGACGTCCTGCACTACGATCGTGTAAAGCCCCGTCTTTTGAAGAATATGGTCCAGCGAGTCCCCCCCTGGCATGGGGTTGGCCTCGTCTTGGTTATCCGGATCGATCAGCAGCATTTCTGTATCAAAGTAGTAGTCACCTCCAGTCTTGATAGCACTGATCAGAACCCGGTCGCCGGCCTGTCCATAAAAGTGATAGGAATCCATGTCTGAGATGGCGATCCTGCCGCTTAGTGTGTCTCCTGGATAGATCAGACCACCATCGCAGTCTCCTGGAGATGATAGTGCGCCTGGCAGCTTCAGCAGCGTGATGTTGTAATACCCCCAGTTGTCGAGTCCGACATCCTGCACTATGATTGTATAGGTGCCTGTCTTCTGGAGCACATGGTCCAGAAGGTCTCCGCCCGGCTTGGTGTCCACCTCATCGATCTGCTCCGGATCAATCAGCAGCATCTCCGTATTGAAGTAGTAGTCACCTCCGGTCTTATCAGCATCAATCCGAACCCGGTCGCCTGCTTCTCCGTAGAACTGAAACGCGTCCATGTCCGAAACGCTTATGGTTCCACTCAGGGTCTCGCCCGAGGCGATAGGGCCGCCATCAGGATCATCCTGAGAGGTTAGGGGACCCGCCGTTAGATTTAGCAGCGTGATGTTGTAATACCCCCAGTTGTCGAGTCCGACATCCTGCACTATGATTGTATAGGTGCCTGTCTTCTGGAGCACATGGTCCAGAAGGTCTCCGCCCGGCTTGGTGTCCACCTCATCGA